>Ga0307426_1000072_pt1 | contig 57490 bp, 49 predicted proteins | sample SalMarWE160340MG_FD_202165 | JGI IMG/M metagenome (GOLD analysis project Ga0307426, IMG submission 202165) | Salt marsh sediment microbial communities from the Plum Island Ecosystem LTER, Massachusetts, United States - WE1603-40 | ecosystem: Environmental > Aquatic > Marine > Intertidal zone >... | reverse complement strand
TAGAGGAGATGGAAAAACAACTGAAGGCTACCGAAAATGCTCTCAAGGAGTTGGAAAAAAGGGTCAGGGTTACCGAGGACATACAGGAGATTCATGAGTTGCAGAGGCGTTATGTGAATGCCCTGATATGCACTGAGTGGGATGACTGTGCGGATTGCTTTTCGGAACATGCCAAGGTAGATGTGTACCTGCACGATCCGATCAAGGGTAATGCGGCCATTCGGAAGTGGTTTAAGGAGGAGCTTTCGCAGACGCATGCCGGCAAGGAAGGTGATGTTCTGGTCCACCCCGTTATTGAACTCAATGGCGACAAGGCCACGGGAAAGTGGTTGTTGTATATGATGTATTGCTATCCTCGTACTGGGCAGTCACTGTTCTGGGTACAGGGATTCTATGATATGAAGCATGTCAGAGAGAATGGGAAGTGGAAGATCAGCTATATGAACTGGGAGGAGCGCATGGGGCTGCCGGGCACTGGCCCGCCAACAGGGCTCTGGTAATTACAAGGCAACGCGGAAGATCGAGTAACAAATTGTGTCCGTGGCTTTTCTGAACAACACCATTATCCATCCTAAGACTGAATGTTCAGAATGAACGTCTTTACCTTGGTGTAAGGGTTTTCCTTAAGCCATCAATATCATATTTTTCCGATTCTCATCTCCTCAGTGCTAGGAACGTTTCGGGAGATTGAAAATCTGCCTGGCCTCGTCGGGAGAGGCAACCTCACGCCCTGCAAGGCGCGCTACCTCCACAGCCCACTGGACCTGCTCGTAGCTTCCCTTAGCAAGCTCGCCGTTTGGCATACGTGTGTTGTCTTCCAGTCCCACTCGGATATGACCGCCGTTTACTGCAGCAGTCATTCCTCCCGCAAACTGGAACGGGCCTACTCCGCAAACCGACCATGAGGCATCCGCAGGTATCAGATCTTTCATGCGGGCAAAGTTAAACGTGTCATATGGTACGCCGCCTGTTACACCGAATACCATCTGAAAATGCATCGGTTCTTCAAGCAGGTTCTGTTTCTGCATAAGGAAAACATTATATATCCCGCCGAAATCGTATATTTCCAACTCAGGCTTTACATGATTTTCGCGCATTACCGTGGAATATTGCTGAAATTGGGCAAATGTATTGGTGAAAACAAACTCATGAATTATTTCACCTGTCTTTTTATTTGCAAGTGCTGCATTCATACTGTTGGTATTGAGGGAAGCCATATCCGGTTTAATAGCGCCAATCGGAGCAATGCGCTCTTCCTTTGTAGCATCCGGTCCGATTGCCGTGCTCATATTGATGATCAGACCAGGGCACCGGTCACGAACGGCCTCTATGGTGGGGCGGATTTTGTCGATGTCCGGGGTTGGACGCCCTGTCTCGGGATCCCGTACGTGGATATGGACCACGGCGGCTCCTTCGTTCATGCACTTATAGCTTTCCTCGGCAAACTCCTCTGGTGTGTAGGGAACAGCAGGGTTCTGCTCCTTCATGGTCGCAGCCCCTGTTAATGCAGCAGAAATTACAATTTTTTTACTCATTTCTTTCTCCTTTCAACGCGAAAAATTAATATTTTGGTCATCCGGTCAGAAGGACGTTTAAACTATTCAATGCATCAAGCTTATCTTAAATATAAACATAGATGAACAAAAAAACAATCTATAATGCATACTCAGGTACCGGATAAAGCAAATTTTTCCCTGCGTCATGCGACATCATACATGATGCATTGACGCATGTATGCATTAGGCCAACAAACTCCTGGCGACGATCAATTTTTCGATATCAGTGGTCCCTTCATAGATCTCGATTATTTTGGCATCTCTATAAAGTCTTTGAACCTTATATTCTGCGAGGAAGCCGTATCCTCCGTGCAGCTGAAGGGCTATATCCGTACATCGCACGGCCATCTGCCCGCAAAAGGCCTTTGCCGCAGCAACAAGCGTGTGATCAACCTTCCCCTGATCAATTCGCCAGGCCGCTTCATAAACCATGTTTTTCCCTGCATGCATCCAGGTGAACATATCGGCGACCTTAAGCTGTACGGCCTGATACGTTGCCAAAGGGGCGCCGAAGGCAATCCGCTTTTTTACATGGTTGATGCTCTCTTCCAGGGCGGCACGTGCCAATCCGACCCCTTGAGCAGCCACGCCGATCCTGTTGAGGTTAAAGAGGTACATCGCCTCAGTAAAACCATTGCCCGGCTCCCCTACCAGGTTTGAACAGGGCACCCTGACGTTATTAAAAGAGATTTCCGCTGTATCAGAAGCCCGAATACCAAGCTTGCCGCGCAGCCTGTTTGCCTCAAACCCTTCTCTGTTAGTCTCCACTATGATCATGCTGTGACGCTGGTGCTTATCCGCATTATCCGGATCGGTTTGAACAAAACAAATGAGATAATCAGCCCTCGTCCCATTGGTGATGAAGATCTTGGAACCATTGATCACAAATTCATCACCCTCTTGCACAGCCGTTGTACTGGCGGCAGCCAGGTCTGAGCCCGCGTCCGGTTCCGTAAAGGCGCTGCCCATAATGGCTTCACCCTTCGCCAACGAGGGAAGGTATGTTGCTTTTTGTTCTTCAGTCCCAAAGGCTTGTATAATCTCGGATCCAAAGCATGGAGTGAGAACGGCAACCGCCATGCCAAGATCAACAGCGGCAAATTCTTCTTGAAGGATACACTGTTCCACCGTGCCCAGTCCCGCGCCTCCGTACTGCTCTTCGATGAATATACCGACAAAGCCCAACTCCGCGGCTTTCTTAAAAATCGCTTCATCAAAGGTCTCGTCCCTGTCAAACGCTTCCGCCTTGTCAGTAAACTCCCCTTCAGCGAATTCTTTCGCTGCTTTTGCTATATCTCTTTGTTCCTTCGTCAGCTCAAAGTCCATCGCGTGCCCCTCATGGTCAATCGTTCTTGCATCCAGCTAAACACGATGATAAGATAACACCTTATCTCACATATAAAAAGCATTAAACAGTAAAGACAAAAAGCGCTCGACAACTTTTGCCTCAGCCTCTTAAAGGCACTTGACATGAAGCGTTCTCGGTGTTATTGTAATAAATCGAATGCTCGTTCTATTTCTCAATGTAAATACATATATGATTCGTTGGACGAAGTCAAATAAAAAATTGCTATAATTTTAGGGCGAGCTAATAAAACGTTCTCAGAAATCTGGCTCTCATTCCTCAGAATCAGAAAGGGAACAGCTTATCAGGAAAAAGAGGGGTTGCGACAGCATCCCAGCTGTGCCCGAAAAAGGATAGTAACACAGAGGAGCAGGCAACAATATCCTTAAGAGCGAGCGTTATACCCAATGGGCAATGCTTCCATGACAAGACCTGTCAAAAAGGGCATGTAAAGAACAAACAGAGATCATTGTCATGTACGTTCGTTACTCTTTTTTTAGGGGAAAACATATCAGAGCCGAATACAATATTCTCTAGGAGGTGAAAAATGGGTATGATAGATAAGGCTGCCGTTGTCGGAGCAGGTATGATGGGAGCGGAAATTGCATTATCATTTGCTTTGCATGGTGCCGAGGTTGTGCTTAAAGACATCAACCTGGATTTAGCCAAAGGGGGGAAGAATCGGATTGAAGGCATCCTTGCCAAATGGACGGAAAAAGGGAAAATAGAGAAAGAAGAAGTTGGGAAAGTCCTCGAACGCATTATTCCTCAGGAGGATTATTCAGGTTTTGAGGATGTTGAACTAGTAATTGAAGCAGCACTGGAAGACTTTACAATAAAAAGCAAGGTGTTTAAGGAACTCGACGAGGTATGTAAACAGGAATGTATATTTGCAACCAATACCTCATCCATTCCCGTAGCTCAATTAGCCGCCGTCACATCAAGAGCGGATCGCTTTATCGGAATGCATTTTTTCAGCCCCGCTTCCATCATGAAGCTGGTCGAGGTCATCCCGGGACTTGATACTTCGGAAGATACCATACAAAAAACCATGGACATTATTCGGGACATCGGGAAGGAACCCATTCGTGTCTCTGATTGCGCCGGATTTCTGGTAAACAGGTTGCTTTTCGCTTTCTTTAATGAGGCATGGAGGGTCGTCAACGAAGGAGCGGCCACACCTGAAGATATTGATAAGGCTGTAAAGCTCGGTTTGGGTCATCCGGTCGGCATATTTCAGATGCAGGATCTCGTGGGTTTGGACAACGCACTGGCTATAAGCAATATCCTTTACGAAGAGTACGGAGAGCGTTACAAACCTTCGCCACTGCTCAAACGGAAGGTAGCCGCCAACCACATCGGCAAAAAGGTGAAAAAAGGCTGGTATGACTATAGTAAATGAAGGAGGCGTGTAATGTCGTACAGCACAATCCTGTATGAAAAAGAAGAGGGAACCGCATTCATCACCTTCAACCGCCCTGAAAAGCGGAACGCCCTGAATGAAGAAATGATGAATGAGATCGACGCTGCGCTTTATGAGGCGGAAAAGGATCCGGATATTGCAGCGATCATCTTAACGGGCGGCTTAAAAGCATTCATATCCGGTACTGATATGGACTTTTTGCTGGGAGAGGGGGAGGAGGCACTGACGCCCCAGCGGATGTATGAGATCCATCACCCAACCCAGGCCGTTTATAGACATCTCTCGATCATTCGTAAACCGACGATAGCCGCCATGGCGGGATATGCCTTTGGAGGAGGCCTGGAGTTGGCCTTGTGTTGCGATTTTCGTATTGCCGCAGAAAACACAAAACTGGGAACCCCTGAAATAAAACTCGGGATCCTGCCCGGGGCCGGAGGCACACAGCGTCTTTCAAGAATGATCGGCGTAACCAAGGCGAAAGAACTCGTCTTAACAGGAGAGCCGATCCTAGCCGACGAGGCGGGTCAGCTGGGGTTGCTCAACAGGGTGGTGCCTGTGGAGGCCCTGATGGATGAGGCGCGGGCCTTTGCACAAAAGTTCCAAAGTCTACCCGCCTTTGCGGTAGCAATGGGCAAGGAACTCCTTGATACGGGGAGCAACATGGCCCTCAAAGACGCCCTTGAATTAGAACGGCTGGGCTTTGCCATCCTTTACAGCACAGATGACCAGCGGGAAGGCCTCAAGGCCTTTCTGGAAAAGCGCCCTCCCCGATTCAAGGGAAAGTAGAAGGTATAATTTCAGTTCGTTTCATAAATGTTTGGCAGAATGTTTGGACGTTTTACCCAACGTGAAAACTTTTAACAATGAGGAGGAATATACGTAATGGACAAAAGAGATGCAATTATTGTTTCAGCAGCGAGGACGCCCGTAGGAGACTTTGGAGGAGCCCTCAAAAGTGTATCCCATACCAAGTTGGCCTCCCTGGTCATGGACGAGGTATGCAAGAGGGCCAATTTCCCCAAGGAAGACCTTGATGATGTGTACTGGGGGATCGTTATGTGCCGAAGTGATGAAAACGGGGCGGCGCGCGCCGCTGCTCTTGAAGCCGGCATCCCCGACCATGTCTCAACCGCTCAATTGAACCGAGCCTGTTGTTCTTCCATGGAAGCAATCCGTATCGCCTCCATGGCCATCCGCCTGGGGGAGGCCGATGCCATCCTCGCGGGGGGCGGCGAGAGCATGAGCAATGTATCATATTCCATCCATGGCGCCAGATGGGGGATGAGACTCCGGCATCAACAGCTTTCGGATGGTGTATGGGATGGCCTCATGGATCATTATAACAATATTATGATGGGAGAAACTGCTGAAAATGTCGCCGAGAAATATAACATCTCCAGGGAGGATCAGGATGAGCTCGCATTAACAAGCCAAATGCGCGCGACAAAGGCCATAAAGGAAGGGCGCTTCAAGGATGAAATCGTCCCCGTTGTGATCCCGGGAAAACGGGGGAAACCGGATACTATCGTGGATACGGACGAACATCCTCGTCCCGAAACAACCTTGGAGGGATTGAGTAAATTACCTCCTGCATTCAGGGAAAATGGTAGTGTTACCGCGGGGAATTCATCCGGCATCAACGATGGCGCCAGCGGGGTATTGGTCTTGTCACGGGAACTTGCGGACCGGATGGGGATGAAAAGGAAGTGGAAGGTAGTAGGCTGCGTGCCTGTAGGGGTGGATCCGCGAATCATGGGTATCGGCCCCATCCCGGCGATTAAGAAGATCATGAAACAGACCGGCTACAAAATCGAGGACATGGAGCTTATTGAAATAAACGAGGCATTTGCAGCACCCTATCTGGCTGTTGAGCGGGAACTGGGCCTGAATCGGGAGATCGTAAATGTGAACGGAAGTGGAATTGCTATTGGTCATCCCATCGGCAATACCGGTTGCAGGATTGTAGTCAGCCTCATCTATGAAATGGAGAAACGGGGCTTAAAACTTGGTCTGGCCTCACTGTGCGGTGGCGGCGGCGTTGGTCAGGCAATTATTGTCGAGAAGGTTGAATAATCCAGGCCAGTTATCGCGGAGATCATTCGGAGTAATCCAGAACAAATATTCAGAAAACCAAACAAGCTCTGCAGGATCAAGGCACTCAGGAAGGTATGCCTTTGGCGGATGATAATTATTACATCCGCCAAAGGCACAACAAGATCATCTTATGGGGAGGCAACCACGAGGTCATCCAAGCCAAGGGCAACTAACGTCTCAGCCTTAGGGAGCCCTGTCTCTTCATCCCAACCCCGGAGCCGGTAGTATTCCTGCAACATGCTGGTGAATTTATCCCTGTCAAGAACTTTTCCTTTTATATCAACTATCTCCTCGTCAGGACCAGGAACCACCATTGCCGGAAAATGGGGGATAGCTTGGAGGGGTTCGGTAAAGTTATACTCAGGAGGAAAGTCATCTTCAGGAACGCTCCGCCCCTCCCGCACCAGGATGGACCTTTGCAGATTACTGATGCGCTCACCACACCGATCAACTTCCTCGCCGGCGATGCCGGTAACCGCGGTAAAGAGTTTCGCTTCAAGGTCAGGGTCTCCCACATGGTCCGGCGTTGTGAAGGAATAAGTAATAGGATAGGCGAAGTCACACAATCCAAGGCTGTCCCTGCTATAATTCCTATTCTGTACTTTTATTGCCGCCAGTGCTTTGCCCTTATACGCGGATAAATCGCCGGCTTCATCGCTACCCCAGAAGGCCTTAGCTATATCGTGCACCACCTTGGTGGTAATCGGGGTGAGACCCGGGTCGAGTTGATTAAAGACCCAGGCCAGATAGACCCAGGCAGTCTCGTGCAGGACGTTATGATGCACCCGTGGTTCCATGGGGTAGAGCAGCGCGTTGACCATAATCACCCTCGGTGGAAACAGATCATGCTTACCGATGGGTGCAAGGTTATACGGGAACATGGCCCGCGCCTCTTCCGATATCTTCTCCCCGGCCCTTACCATTCCCTCGGCTAGGACATCACCAAAGCCTTCCCGGTAGGCTATCGCATGAAGCAGCTTTTCCAGAAATTCCCTGGTACCCATCTTGGACAGCGGCAGTCCGGTTTCTTGCTCAGTCAGGGCTCCGGACTGGTAGCAGGCATAGAGCCAGTCAACCATACTTTCCAGATCCCAGGTGTCTATGGAGTAGTCATTAGCCAGGGTCGGCGCATCGAAGAATGTCTCCACCGGCTCATCTTCTTGGGAATACTTCCACGGCAGATAATACCCCTGGGCTTGACACTTGCGATTCCCTTCCAGCCGCTGTCCGTACCGATAAAGCCCCCTGATACATTCCAACCCGCATTGATAGCAGCCACCCTTGCCGATGACCTCTAACAAATGCTCATGATGGGTCGCCGCTACCGTCGGAGGCATCGACAACCTGACGCGCTTGCTTATCTTGACGGTGTAGCGGTTAAGCTCTTTGAGCTTGTCAGGATCAGCCACCTGGGGCTTGCCGGTACCCCTCACTACTATCCCCTTAAAATTCTTAGACCCCATTACCGCACCAAAACCGGCGGAAGAAGCGGAATGATGGGAGGCGACGATTTCCGCGGTTCTTACTAAGTTTTCACCGGCTACTCCCGTAGTAAGAAAATGCGCTTTTTCTCCGTGGGTCTGCTGCAGCATCTCACCTGTCCGATAAACCCCCTCTCCCCACAGTGACGAGGCATCCAGAAGCTCGGCTTCATCGTCGTGAATCCACAGGTAGACAGGCTTTGGCGCCCGCCCTTCAATAACGACACCGTCAAATCCCGCCTTCTTCAACTCAGCTGGGAAGTATCCACCGAGGTTACCGTAGCAATATCCGTCAGGAATAGTCATCGGAGATTTGCCGATAACCGCTAACCGTGTAGCCCCTTGCGCGCCGGTAGCCACCATCGGCCCCGTCATGAAGATCAGCCGATTCTCCGGGTCAAACGCCTTGGTTTCAGGCGCAACTGTCTCCCAGTAGATTCTTGAAGCAATACCGCGTCCACCGATGTATTGCTCGGCATACGGCTGTGTAGCAATGGTTTTGATCTCTGAATTATTCAGGTTTACGTGCAGTATCTTTCCCATCCAGCCATACATAAACTTACCTCCCTCATTGGCTACAGCATCTTATGTTACATCCAGTGCATGGATAGATTAAAATAACATTTTCAAAAAGTATAGGAGGATAGGGCTTGTGTGTCAAGATTGTAAAACACACGTTATGTTATAGATAAGGCTTCAGATCAGTAATAAGTGGTCATGGCAAAACAAATTAAAATCATTACAGATATTGTTTAAATTCATTGTAAGCAGTATAGTATGCAAACAATATGCACTGATTCAGGAATAGCGGTCTCACTGAAAATTCTTAAAAACAAAATTATGTCATTCATATGTTGCATATGATAAGATCCTTTTTAATTTTGTTGGCCTTTCTCAGTAAAGTGTTACCTTTTTTAGGGAATTCTATTCAAGGAGAAAACACGATATGAATTACAAAGAGATTTTATATACTGCGTTGGAAGGAATTGTCGTAATTACGTTGAACAGGCCGGACAAGCTGAACGCCTGGACGCGTCTCATGGCCAGCGAGGTATGGGACGCCATGCATCGCGCAGCAGATGATGACGCTGTCAAAGTAATTGTGCTTACGGGCGCGGGCCGTGGATTTTGCGCAGGCGCGGATATGTCTGAACTTGAGGGAGTGACGGATGAAGCTGTTGCTGCGCTCGATAAGCGCAAATCTTACGAACAGCGCGTTTCGGCAATGATGGGGCAAAAGACTCATGCTGAGCTTGATCCTGAGAATAAAAATAATGTTCGGGAAGATTTCCGCAAAAGATATTCTTATATCTCTGCAATTCCAAAGCCTGTAATCGCGGCTGTAAACGGCCCTGCGGCCGGCATCGGGTTTATACTGGCAGTTCACTGCGATCTGAGATTCGTTTCAGACAAGGCGAGCTTTTCAGCGGCGTTCTCAAGGCGAGGGCTGATAGCGGAGCACGGTGTTGCGTGGATGCTTCCGCGTATTGTGGGTCTTTCGAACGCGCTTGATCTGCTCTATTCTTCGCGGTTGATCGGGGCGGATGAGGCCTTGATCATGGGGCTCGCGAACAGAGTGATCCCTGCCGATGCGTTGATGAATGAAGTACGGGCTTATGCATTAGACCTGGTCTCAAACGTATCCCCGAGATCGATGAGAGTGATGAAAAGACAGGTATACGAAGCTCAGTTTCAGACGTTCGCTGAGGCATCGGAAGCGTCCGATGAAGAGCTTATACTGAGCCTACAGTCCGAAGACTTTAAGGAAGGTGTAGCGCATTTTCTAGAAAAAAGACCGCCTTCATTTAAAGGAAAATAAAAGTCTGCTCATAAAATCACAAGCTTGATCTGCTCATTGGTTCCTTCTTATCTCTTTTAGCTAACCATGGAGTCTTACAGAGACAAACACAATATCATGACATGGATCTTTGTTGACAAACGAGGCTGATTTTTCTATATTTCCATTTCAGACAAATGAGTTCGTATCTAAGAGAGAATATTACCTTATCAACGGCGGGCGATGAGGTGACAATCGAGTTGCACATGATAGTTTTTCCGTCAAACTCGGTGCTTGCAAAATTCAAAAACACAAAGGGCCTTTTTCATTTCAAGACCATTAACGATCTAGCTTAGTAGACGTAACAGGTATTTTAAAGATACATAGCATTGGAGGAAAATCTTATGGCAGAAAAAAAAGTCAATAAGATGAAGGTAGACATCGTCATCATTGGTGGCGGTGGTGCGGGTCTACCAGCTGCACTCACTGCACATGAAAGGGGCATGAGTGCGCTGGTTCTCGAAAAACGTGGGGTAGTAGGAGGCAATGCGTTACTGGCAGAGGGATTTTTTGCCGCGGAAAGTCCTGCTCAGAAGAGACTGTTGATCGATGCGAAAAAGGACGATCTTTTTAAAACTGCTCTTAATTATGCACACTATAAAGGTAGACCCGAGAATTTTGAGGGTTTTTATAAACAAATCAGGCGATACCGTGCGGTGGATAGAAGAAAAAGGTATAAAAATCAACCGCATAGCTCCCTTTTATCCCAATCAGGTCCCCTTGACTTGGCACATCGTTGAAGGACATGGCGCTACCCTTATTAAGATATTTGAAAAAGAATGCAAAGAAAAAGGCATTCCAATACTTCGCAAGACGCAGACCAAAAAGATAGTAGTTGATGATACAGGTAGCGTGAAGGGCGTCAAGGCAGAAGGAGAAGAGGGTGAGATCGAAATCGAAGCGAAAAGCGTGATTGTCGCCACAGGCGGGTATGCCAGTAACAAGGAATTATTGAAGCGGTATTGCCCAGAGCACATGGAGATGGTTGAGGAATCAGGAGTACCCGGAATGGACGGGGATGGATTGATCATGGCGATGGAGCTCGGCGCTGATACGGTTGGTCTTGGTAATCTTCATATGGTTGGCCCGGCACCCTTTCCGCAGAGTTGGACTATTGAGGCAGTAGCGGGAGAGCCTTACTGTATATGGGTCAATAAGAAAGGAGAGCGTTTCATTGATGAGACTATAACGTTCAATGTCTTTGAAGCGATCAATGCCATCTTAAGACAGAAGGGTCGGATATGTTTTGCCATCATCGATAATAGCATGAAGGAGGATATCGCTGAGCATGGTTTTATAAGGGGGTGTGGCGAGTTATTTGCCCCGCGAGGAAAAAAATGGAAGGACTTGATAAAGAACTCAGTAAACATATCGAAAAAGGAGGGGCTTTTAAATCTGAATCATTAGAGGAAATCTCTGAATGGATTGGTGCTCCGAGAAATGCGCTGAGAAAAACGGTGGATGAATATAATGCATCCTGCGACCAGCGCTACGATGAGATTTTTGTCAAAGATAAACAATACCTCCAGGCGCTCCGCACACCTCCATTCTATGCGATAAAATTCAGTGGCGCCCTTCTTGGGACAATGGGGGGTATAAAAATTAATTATAAGATGGAGGTTCTAAACAAGGAAGATGACCCAATTCCCGGATTATATGCGGTTGGTGCCGATACCGGAGGCTGGGAGTCCGACACATATTGTGCGGTGCTGGCGGGGAGTGCTTTTGGCTTTGCTATGAATTCAGGTCGTATTGCGGCAGAGAATGCGTCGGATTATATTCAGGGGCAAAATAAACGATGAACATTTAAGGAGGTTACTATGACGGAAAAGGGTATGTTTGATCTTTCTGGTAAAGTTGCTGTGGTCACAGGAGGCGGTTCCGGCCTGGGCCGTTCCATCTGTGCGGCCATGGCGGAATATGGTGCGGATGTGGTCTGCGTGGGAAGAACCGGCAAAAAGATTGAAGGGACTATCGATTTGATAAAGGGCTTCGACACCAAAACCATTGCCATTACGGCAGATGTTGCAGATCAGGCTCAGGTACAGAGCATGGTTGATAAGACAGTAAAAGAAATGGGAACAATTGATATCTTTTTCGCCAATGCGGCGATACGAGAGGTCGGGTTCCAGAGAATTCATGAGAAACCGGTCGAAGATTGGGACATTGTAATAAACGTCGACTTGCGAAGTGTTTTTCTTCAAATGAGGGCTGTATTCCCCATAATGATCAAGCAAAAAAAGGGTAACTTCATCAGCGTCTCATCAATAGGAGGTCTCTGGCCCATCGCGGATCATGATTTCCCAAAATTAAACACGGCCTACTCCGTGGCCAAGACAGGGCTGATCATGTTGACTAAACTGGCGGCACGCCAGTATGCTGAGGATAATATTCGCGTTAATGTAATCTGTCCCGGATATCACGAAACCGGCCTAACACCGCCGGAAGAAAAGGAAGCCCTTGATGCTGAAGTCATTCCTCATATCCCGTTGGGCAGGGGAGCTAAGGCTGACGAGATCAAGGGGCTTGCCCTTTGGCTTGCCTCTGATGCGTCAAGCTATGTTACCGGCCAAATGTTGGTCCAGGATGGCGGAGTTTACGCATGATATTGGAATGAGGCCGGACCTGCAGAATCCTCATATCATCTTACCCCTCCTATTGATAGTATCAAAAAGAACTTGACAAAGGGAATATTCAATGCTAAAGAGATAGATCGAGTACTCGTTCTATATATGACAGTAGTCGAAACATTTCATAAAATAATGTACTCCACCCATTTTACAACACTCATTATGTACTACTTAAACACCGAGGGCATCGAAATTTCAAACCTACGACGTATTATGGTAGGTCAGAAATTTCAAATGTTACCTATTGTGTGTTGTTCTAGGAAAGGAAAAGGGGAAGTTATATTAAATCTTAACCCAAAACAAGGAGGAGAAAAATGTTAGAAAAGTCATGGAAAAAATTGAAAAGTAGGGAATGGAAAAGAGTGTGCGCTGTTTTTATGGCTCTGCTCTTGATCGGCGCCATGGCCTACACCACAACTGCGGCGGCTGCTGAACAGAAGGTTATTAAGCTCAAATATAGTACGAGCTTCTTTCCCCCTGAGCCACCGTGTGTATTCGCAAACCGTACCCTCGACCTCGTTGAACAGAAAACCAATGGAAGGGTGAAGATCGAACGTTTTGTGGGCGGGGCATTGGGAGGACCTCTTGAACAGCTTGGTTTGGCAAGCTCAGGGGCGGCCGACATCATATCGCTACACATCGATCAATACGCACAGCAATTACCACTTCATCAAATAACCAACACCGAGCAACTCACAAGTGGGGCGCAGGGCGTGGCCAACGTAAATGCGATCCTCCATGAATTGGAAGAGACCAAACCCTTGTTCGCAGCAGAACAGAAGAAGAACAATATAATAATCTTTCACCCCTACTGTAATGGCCCGACAGGGGTAACGGCCAGGTTTCCTGCAGCGTCCCTGGCTGACTTAAAAGGCAAGAAGGTAAATGTGATTGCGGCCTATCAGAGGGATGTCTTCAAAGAGCTCGGTTGGATTCCGGTCAATGTACAGATACCGGAACTGTATGAAGCCCTATCGAGGGGGGTCATCGATGCCATCTTTATGGCGACAGCTGCTAATGTGCCTTTGAAGTGGCATGAGCTTGGGAAAGTACATCTTGCAATAGGGGTAAATACCATAGTTTCTGCGCCTTTGGCCTTCAACCTGGATAGCTGGAACCGTTTGCCCGCTGATGTCCAAAAGGCATTCTGGGAGGCAGCATGGGAAACGGCTCAATGGACCGCTCAGGCAACCGAGGAGAATCTGAAAAATACGTATAAAGCATTTGAGGGGGTGGGAGCAAAGGTAGTTTTCGTTTCCGACAAAGAAAGCGTCGCGTTTTTTAAAGTATTATTCAAACATTCTACAAACAACTGGATGAATATCTGTAAGACTGCCGGTGTTGAGAAGGACGCGAAGGTGGTAAATAAGTACTGGGATAAGATGAAGTGGGGTAAGTGGAAGGAAAAGTAACAGAGATATTTGACTGGGGAAAATAGGTATTTTGTATGTAAGTACGGCAGGGAGGAGTTAAGTAACTTCTCGTATATATAGCGGGCCACCTTTTGCTTTTCAAAGGGAGGCCCGCTATATAAGCCGAAGGTGTTAAAGGTGCGCAAAGGAGATCGTAAATGAGGAATTTTGTGCTACAAGCCTTTGACGTAGCAACAAAGATAACCAGATGGCTTGCAATCGTGGCCGCTGTGAGCATAGCGGTCTTGATGATAGTAAATTTCACCGATATCATTGGGACGAAATTCTTTCTCAGGTCGGTCCCCGGCGCACTGGATATCAGCGAAGAATTAATGGTATTGTTGACCCTCTTGCCGCTCGCCTATGTCGCGTTGGAGCGAGGGCATATCCGCATCACGCTCTTGGAAGGGCGCATGCCTCCAGCCGTACGCTTCGTACTTCAGATTATTCAATATGTCATTGCAACGCTGATTACGGGGTTTATCACCTGGCGGGTTTTTATACAATTCCAAAAAACAGTTGAGGTCATACAATTGAAAGAAGGACTAGACTTGCCGATCTGGCCTGCAAACCTAGCGACGGTGATTTCATTCGGCTTTTTGACACTGGTATGGATGTTGCTTTTGGCAAAAACAGTGGTCGTTGGCTTAGAGCGATAATTTTTTGCGTTTTTGGCGGTTGCACATCAACTAAAATGGCCACCTGCTGAAAAGAGGGAACGAACATGGAGTATGGCGCCTGGGTTGGTCTCTTGACGTTCATTGGTATGTTTGTGGTCCTCATGCTTGGCATACCAATTTTCATCTGCTTATTTGCCGCGGCATTTGTGGGTTCGTGGCTGATTGGTGGGCCCATTTACACGTTGCAGCAATTTGCCAGTGCGCCTTACCATATTACTTCTTCGTACACCTTTGCCGTTGTCCCCTTGTTCATATTGATGTCCGTGTTGGCTGCAAACTGTGGGGTAGCCCAGAACGCCTATGACGCTGCCCGCAAATGGCTGGGAGGGCTCCGGGGGGGACTCCTAATGGTTACCGTGGGAGCGGCCGGCATTTTCGGGGCTGCATGCGGCTCAAGCATAGCCACGTCGGCGGTCTTTGCCAAGATGGCGTTACCTGAGCTCAAGAAATATAGGTATGATAGGTCAGTGAGCATGGGTTGTATTGCTGCGGGGGGAAGCCTGGATGCCCTGATTCCGCCAAATGTAGGGACTATTATCATCTGTATTTTAGTGGACGCCTCGATAGGAAAGGCTCTGGTGGCCGGAGTTATCCCGGGAATAATTTACGCCTTGCTCCTGATAGCGACCATCCAGCTTATAGGATTTTTTAAACCCACAGCTGTCCCTAAAATAGATATTGCAGTATCCTGGAAAGAAAGGTTTTCGTCACTTGTGCTGATTGTCCCTGTGCTATTTATTGTGCTCCTGATAATAGGCGGCATGTATCTGGGGGTTTTCCCGCCTACGGTCGGCGGGGCTATGGGTTCTGTTGGGGTTCTTCTGATAGCCGTTATTCGCCGCACAGGGATCAAGGAGATAGCTCATAGTTTCTATGAAGCAGTCTTATTAAATACACAGTTATTTCCCCTTCTTATCTCCGGTTTTTTGTTTGCTCGGTTCATGGCCCTCAGTGGACTACCGAAGGCGCTTCTGCAGATAATAATCGATGCTCAGTTTCCGCCTTTGCTGGTCATGCTTATCGTTATAATATTCTATCTCTTTATCGGTTGCGTCTTAGAATTTATGTCTATGGCCGTCATTACCCTGCCTATTGTTTACCCGCTGCTGTTAGGTGTCGGGTTTGATCCGATTGCAACCATCATTATTCTTGTTTTTCTGTCGGAGATTGCCTTACTTACCCCACCAATAGGTATGAGCGCTTTTATTGTTGCAGGGGTAGCCGGTGTCTCTCCCGAGGTCGTCTTTCGGGGCATTCTCCCTTTCTTCTTTACAGGCATAGCCCTGTTAGTGGCCTTGGTGTTGTTTCCTGAGATAGCTACCTGGCTGCCGAATTTATTTTATGGGCGGCTTGCTTCGTTTTAGAAACAGACAGCAGATAACCGGACTATAAGAAATATGGTCGCGGTGGTTGACGGCTGTTAAGTAATAATTACAAAAAAGAAAAATAATTACGAGAGGCTGCCGCAAATCAAGGATCAGATCAGTGGTACTATGTGAAAGATAGCAACACATAAAAACGTGTTGAAATTTTGATAGGCATACCCCTTCTATTCCTTTGTCTTCCGATTTATCGCAAGCGACACATAGAAAAATCCGGCTATTAAAAATAAGAAATTGTGATATACTTAAACAATGCCGATGAATCGTAGCTCACCAAAACAATACGAAGACAAAACGAAAATACAGTTTGTGTCAGAGCTGGAGTACCTTCGAAAAAAAATAGCCAAGCTCGAAAAGGCGGAAATCGAAAGAAAACAGGCAGAGCAGAATCAACGCGCGTCCGAAGAGCGATATCGCACCCTGTTTAAACTGGCAGCCGATTCCATCGTCCTGATCGATCCAAAGACCAGTGAAATAATGGAATTTAATGATAGTTGCCATAAAAATCTTGGCTACACCAGGGAGGAGTTCAAAAAACTCAGAATAAAGGATTTGGACGTCTTTGAATCTCCAGAAAAATTTTTTGAACGCTCAGAAAAATTAAGCAAGGGGATACCCGTAAATAGCTTTGAAACAAAACAAAAAGGTAAAGATGACATTATTCGTGATGTGCATGTGAGTGGTACCCTGATTGAGATAGGAGACAGAAAGTATATCCTCTCTATCTGGCGCGACATCACGGAAGGCAAAAAAATCGAAAACGCTCTCAGGGAGAATGAAGCCAAACTCGCTGAACAAGCCAAGAACCAAGAGGAGACCAACACCGCCCTCAAAGTTCTCCTGAGGCTCAGAAATGAAGAAAAAGAAAGAACTGAGGAAAACATCCTGTCCAATGTAAAGCAGTTAATCGATCCGTATCTGAAAAAACTTCGTCATACCGGACTCAGTGCTGAGCAGGATAATTTAGTAAACATTGTGGAATCGAACCTCGCTGAGATTACTGCATCACTCACACCGAAGCTGTTCTCAAAAAGCATCGGCCTCACACCCCGGGAACTGGATGTGGCCAACCTCGTGAAAAACGGCCTCACCAGCCAGGAAATTTCAGAAACCCTTTGTTTGTCTGATAATGCAGTCGCTTTTCACCGGAGGAATATCCGAACTAAGCTCGGGTTGAAAAAAAAGAAGGTCAACCTCAGATCTTACTTGCAAAATTTGTCCTAGAGACCTACTTTCCACGCTTAAGACCACCTCTGTAAAGATTAATTATAGGTAGTTTTTTACTACTATATTTCTATCTATAAACTATCTTTAATCATGGGCGTTTTTGTGTATAATAAAATCAAAGAATGTAAGGCGGATCTCATTTAGGCAGGATCCCAGGGACTACTGAGGCAAGGTAAACCAACACGCAATCTACAGAGAAAGAAAGGAGGATTTTTCGGTCATTTTATAGAGAAGAGTAGTGGTTGTTATTACAATATCGAGGGCAAAGTAGCGGCTAAAATCAATACGTAAACTAATCATACGTAATCTAATACAGAAAGAAAGGAGGTTTGTTATGCCACATTTTGAATCAAAACCGGGAAAAGAGTTCGATTGGAAGGGTTTTCAGAAACACATGAATTTTACGGATGAGGAACTGAAAGCATGGATGGATGATCCGGCGAAATTTGAAGGCGCTCAAAAAATGTGCAGCCCGGAGATGCAAAGGAAATGGCTTATTGTTGAGGTTGTCAAATCGCATGGCTGCGCCAATGGATTAAAGGTAGGCGATCGCCTCTATTTCAAAGGAATCGGCAACTTGGACCCTGAAAGAAGCAGCCACTGGTGCGGTCATAATATGTCGTTTCTACCGCTCATCCAGGATGCATGCCACAATCTGGTAATGCAGGGTAAAGACCCCAATACATTGTTCCCCAATTATTATTCGTGTGTGGACACTACGCCTAAATACGGGTGGGGGTATGTTGAAAACAAAGCCTACGTGGTAGATGAGGACGATTTAGACAAAATTTAGATAAAGGAGACTAGACCGTAAATCCAGTGGCAAAAGGATGACGCAAAAGAACAGTTAGAGTTAATAGATGTTCTACAGTAACAAGGAAGGAGGTTTATTATGGGTTTAGGTCATTTTGTATCGCGGGCAGCTGATGGTTTTGACTGGAAGGGGTTCCAGAAACACATGGGTTATTCTGACGAGGAACTAAAGGCCCTGCAGAATGATCCCGTGAAATCGGAATATGTTCAAAGAATATGTAGCCCTGATATGCAGGACAAATATCTTATTGCTGAAGTTGTCGAATCACACGGATGCGTAGCGGGAATGAAGCCGGGCGATCGCATATACTTCAAGGGGATGACTGTGCTGGATCCCGAAAAGAGCGATCCCTGGTGTCCCTACATCGTGAATGTATTTTGGTTTACGGCCGGGGCTCGCAACATGGTCAGGCAAGGTCTCGATCCTAACACCTTCTATGTCAATTATTCCGGATGTATGGATGTCGGCCCGGAGAACGGTTTGGGGCGGGTTGTATATCAAGTCAGAGTGGTGGATGAAAGCGAGCTGGATAGATAACCGAGACGAAGGCTAAATATTTCACCCCGCCTTGTGAATCGAGAGCAAGGAAAGGCTTTGCCTCTTCTGACGGCAACAGGGAAAACGGTCCTCCTTACTCCCCTTGTGCTCCAGGGGGCATGCTAAGGGGAACCAACAATGTCTCATCATTCCAGCCTCACCCCCTCCTTGAACGGGGTTTGCGGCATTCCTAGGGGCGCATGACGTACCTATCAAACAGGAGTTATAAAAATGGATTTTTCATTTACTGAAGAGCAAAAGCAGATTAAGGCATTAGCCAAGGAATTTTGTCAGAGGGAAGCTGATCAGGAGCGTTTTGAGGAAATCGGTGCAAAGACGTGTGCGGCGCGGACGGTGGAAGAGCAGAGAGCTGTTTTTCCTTATGACCTGTTGGAGAAACTGCATCAGGTCGGACTGCGCCAGCTTTCGATTCCGCAGAAGTATGGAGGTACGGCTCCCGAAACGGATGTGAACCTAACCCTGACCATGGCGGCTGAGGAGGTAGGTTACTGGGGGGGCGCGATAGTAGACCCGCTCATGATCCCCTGGCTTTTTCTGCGAGGCATTGCGGCAAACAGGTACGTAACCGAGGAACAACGGCAATGGATCTTCTCAAAATTCATCGAAAACCCCAGGTTGGTAATAGCCACGTCGGTTGGTGAACCGGCAGGTGGCACCGACATCCATCTGCCCTATGATGAGGGAGGCAGCTCAATTTTACAGGTCACCGCCCATAAAGATGGAAACGAGTGGGTTATTAATGGTGACAAAACGTTTTGCAGTAACGGAGGAACAGCCGATTTTATTATGCTTGCGGCCAGGACCGATAAAGAGGCGCCGGTATCTCAAGCCATGACCTTTTTCTGGATCCCCACGAACGCTCCTGGTATCACATTGACTCCGAACAAATTTTTAACGATGGAGTTCGGGGGAAACTGCCAAACACACTATGATAATGTGAGGGTCCCTGAAAGCAACCTAACAGGGGAGGTGAACAAGGGGTTTTCCATCATCGAGAGCTTTTTTGAGGCCCATCTTCCCGGTGTTTCCGGCTCCTTAGGTGTGATGCAGAGGATCTATGAGCATATGAGAGAATACGCCAAGCAGAGAATCGGAGGCGGCAAACCCATTATCGAACACACCAGTGTTGCGGCTAAGATGGGAGAAATGGCGGTCAAGCTGGAAGCAGTAAGAAACTTGTTGTACCGGGGCGCCTGGGAAATCGATCAGGTGCATAATGCCGGTGGCCGGGCCCTTGGGGAAAGCAACTGGTTTTGGTTTACGGCAGGTTATGCGTTCTTTAAACAAGTTTCTTTTCGATTTTGCGAGATGGCCACAGACATCTACGGTGGAATGAGCGCATCGGTCGATTTACCCCTGGGAGAATTCCTGAAACATATATTTTATATACGGGCTGCCGGTCTTACCGTCGATGTAGAATTGATCAGGGCGTGCAGGGACTATGACACCCGATACCAAAAGGGATAGACGATTGCTGTCCCCTCGTATGTTCGCTAAACGGACTTGATATCCTTCATCCTCTAATGTGTTGACCTGACGCTAACTCCATACGGAGACATTCCTGATGAATATGATTGTTTGCTGCAAGCAGATCCCCGACCCCGAAGCCCCGCCTGCGAGCTTCAAAATCGACTCATCCACCCATAACGTGATCCCACCGCCAGGGTTCCCCCCCGTCATTAGCCCTTTTGACTTAAATGCCGTCGAAGCTGCTCTTCGTATAAAGAACAAATCAGGAGGTACTGTTATTATACTCTCTCTCGGGAACAAGCTGTTGCCCGAGATAATAAAAAAACCGTTATCCATGGGGGCTGACGAACTCGTCCTTTTAGAAGACGAGGCCTTTGAAGGGGGTGACAGCTGGTCAACTGCCCATGCCTTGGCAAAGGCGATTAAAACAATAGGAGCCTATGACATCATTTTCTGCGGCAGGCAAGCAGCTGACTGGGATGCCGGACAAGTTGGTTCCGGTATCGCCGAACTTCTCGAAATTCCCAGTATTACCCTGGCAAAGGAGGTAGATATTGTCGACGGAAAGGCACAGGTGGGCAGGGTTCTGGATGATTGGTATGAGGTCGTTGAAACAACGCTGCCGGCCCTCATTACGGTGAGTAACGAACTGGGAGAACCCCGCTACCCGACCATGAAAGGGATTATGGAGGCAACCAAGAAACAACCTACCAGGTGGAAACCGGCTGATATTGGCCTTGAAGCCATTAAAGCCGGTGCCTCTGGAAGGTGTACACGAGTTCTCAAGCTCTTCCAGCCCATCAGGGAAGCTCACTGCGAAATCGTATCGGGTGAATCACCCGATGAGGTAGGAGCCAATCTGGCTACAAGACTGAGAGAGGAAAAAGTATTTAAATTCTAGGCTAATACTAACACTAGGAACGTATGGATACTTACAGAGGCGTTACGGTCTTCGGTGAAACAAGCGAGGGTAAACTGTCATCAATCACCACGGATCTCCTCGGCGGCGGCCGAACATTAGCTGACCGGCTACGCGAGGAATTATCCTGTCTCTTGTTCGGCCACGAGGTAAGCGGCGTCGCGGAAGAAGCCATTGCCTATGGCGCTGATACAGTATATGTGGTTGAAGATGCCCAGCTTAAGGATTATCAAACAGACACCTACACGCCGGCCGCGGCAGAGCTAGTTCAAGAGATACAGCCGAGAATTCTCTTGTTCGGCCAGAATGATATCGGACGCGACCTCGCACCTCGTTTGGCCTTCAGGCTAGGAACGGGGTTGTCCACAGATTGTATCGAGTTAGACATTGATACCGAGACCACATTGCTACAACAGACCCGCCCTGTTTGCGGAGGCAATGCCCTCGCTACAGTTGTGTGCCAAACCTTACCCCAGATGGCAACGGTGCGGCGCAAGGCGATGTCATCGCTTGAGCGTGACGATACAAGAAAAGGAAAGGTCGTAACATTCAGTGTTACCATAGATCCCGATAAGGTGAGAACGAGGATAATCAATAGAGTTACAGAAGAGGCGCCCGGCATCAGACTCGAGGATGCTGCTGTAATAGTGAGTGGAGGCAGGGGTATAGGTAGCCGCGAGGGCTTCCAGCGCCTCGAAGAGTTGGCTAAGCTCTTAAAAGGTGCCGTCGGGGCCACACGCCTGCCGTGCGAGAGCGGATGGGTGCCAACCGCCGTGCAAATCGGGCTTACCGGAAAGGTCGTCACCCCTGAGCTCTATTTTGCTATTGCCATCTCCGGAGCCAGCCAACATTTAGCCGGCTGCTTGAGCGCCAAGACCATCGTTGCCATTAATCGTGACCCTGATGCCAATATATTCAACGTGGCCCATTTCGGAGCCGTGGGAGACTGGCAACAGATTCTGCCGTCGTTTATTGAGAAGGTTAGAGAGTTCAAGGACAAATGATATGAAACAGCGCTCCACTCCGAACATATATAGTCTGAGCCAGTTACAGTAAAAATATGGCAAAAGAAATGATTATGAGTAGATTTTCATCAATTCGTGTGTAAATTGAAATTGACGTACAAGCTCAAATCCCTTATACTGCTTCCTCAAAAAAGCGAGTTCTGATCTCATGGTTGAGAAAGAGCGCGGCAAAGAACAAAGAAGGCCAGGAATATGATTGCCCTGAGTGCTGGCTACTTTTATACGAGATTGTGTTCAAGAAAATAAGTCGAGGGAAAAGGAGGACTCATGGAACTTAAAAACATCAAGACAGTTGCCGTAATCGGTGCAGGTACCATGGGCCAAGGTCTGGCGCAGAGCTTCGCCCAGGTCGGATATACAACCTATATGTTCGGGAATGTAGATAAAGAGAAACTGGCCGGACACGTGACCCAGGTAGAAGCTAACCTGAGGTTATTCGAAGAATATGATCTCCTCAAAGAGGATGTCAAGACTATCATGTCAAGAATCCTTCCGGTACTGTCAAAGGACATTCCTGAAGTAGCAAAAAAATGCGAATTTATTATCGAATCCGCACCTGAAGATTTAGACCTGAAAAAGCAACTGTTCGCTCAACTGGAAGCTGCCCGGGAAGATAATATCCTGGCCAGTAATACCGGCAGCCTGACCATCCCTTCCATTGTCGAGGGTATGCGTACTCCTGAGAGAGTGATAGGCGTCCATTACTTCAATCCCGCACACATCATGCCCCTGGTGGAAATACATTATGGACCTCAAACCACACAGGAAACCATAGTCACAACTCAGGCTTTAATCGAGAAAACAGGTAAGAAATCCATCCAGCTGAAAAAATTCATTCCGGGATTTGTCGTAAACCGTCTCCAGGCGGCACTGGGGAGGGAAGCCCTGTATTTAGTAAAGGAAGGAGTGGTTTCTCCCGAGGATATCGATATAGCTACTAAAGGAAGCTACGGGTTCAGGTGGTCCAATATAGGCGTTTTCGAAGGGTATGATATGATAGGCATTGACGTCCTGATTAAAGTAGGAGGGATTTTTAAATTACTGGACAACAGTACCGACAACCCGCAATTTATGTACGATAAGGCGGAAAAAGGTGAATTAGGAATAAAATCAGGCAAAGGGTTTTATGATTACGCGGGCAAATCCACAGCGCAGGTACTTGATGAAAAAAACAGGAAATTGCTGCGGCAGTTGGCCTTATTCAATTCAATGGAAGAAAAGAAATAACTGAGATGGCTATAATGGAAAAAGGCTGGGCACACTCTTGAGGACATCAATTGGAGCACTCATCACAGCGGGGATAGCCAGACAATCAGAGCAATGAGAGAGACAATGGACTTTATTATTAATTTAAAGGTGCGATAGAGAGGAGTATCGTTATGAAAAAACCATTGTGGAAACCAACGGAGAAGCATATCAAGAATGCCAACATTACCCGCTTCATGGCACATATCAACAAGAAGCACGGGACGACATTCGAAACCTACAAAGATCTGTACCAATGGTCCATCGATAACATTCCCGAGTTTTGGGCTGCTATGTGGGAATTCGGCGAGATCAAGGCTTCAAAAGCCTACGAGACAGTGGTTGACGATCTCAGTAAATTCCCAGGGACGCGGTGGTTTGTGGGGGCGAAGCTGAATTTTGCCGAAAATATCCTGCGATACCGGGATGATCATACGGCCTTGATATTCAGGGGGGAGACACAAAAGAAAACGAAGATGAGCTATGAGGAGCTCTATGATACGGTAGCACGTCTGGCGAAGTCCCTTCGCGAGATGGGGGTTGTCCCGGGAGATCGGGTCGCTGCTTACATGCCGAACATGATGGAAACGGCCATCGCCATGCTCGCCGCTACCAGTATCGGCGCAACGTGGTCTTCCTGTGCCACGGATATCGGTCCAGGAGCAGTGTTGGATCGCTTTGGCCAAATTGAGCCAAAGGTGTTGTTTACGGTGAATGGGTATTTTTATAAGGCAAAACCTTTTAATACGCTCCCTAATGTAGGGGAGATCGTGAAGGGCATGCCTTCGCTTGAGAAGGTCATCGTCGTCACTTATCCAGAAGAGAAGCCCGATATCAGTAATATCAAAAATGCTGTCCTGTATGAGGATTTTCTCTCGCAGGAAAGCGGTCTTGAAATCCAGTTCGAACAATTGCCCTTTGATCACCCGCTGTATATCATGTTTTCATCTGGGACCACGGGTAAGCCAAAATGCTTAGTACAGGGTGCAGGTGGTATTTTGCTTAATCATCTCAAGGAACTGATGTTGCAAAGCGACCTTGGAAGAGAGGACGTCCACTTTTTCATCACCACCTGTAGCTGGATGATGTGGAACTGGATCATGAGTTCATTCGCAGTGGGCAACACCCTCGTATTATTCGACGGCAATCCCAATTATCCTGATGCCGGTGCCATGTGGAAATTGATAGAGGAAGAAAAAGTGACCATGTTCGGCACCAGTGCGACGTTTATCAACCTTATGAAGAGCGAAGGAATGAAGCCCGGCAAAGATTACGATCTGTCATCGCTCCGGGAGATCTGGCAGACAGGGTCACCCCTCTCGCCGGAGGGATTTGAGTATGTGTACCAGGAAATCAAAAAGGATGTCTGGTTTAATTCCAGTGCCGGCGGCACCGACATCAACGGGTGTTTCTGCACGGGAAGCCCGACGCTTCCGGTCTATGCCGGAGAACTACAGTCTGCGGCTTTGGCTATGAAGGTTAATGTATACGACGAAAATGGCAAGCCTGTCCTTGACCAAGAAGGTGAATTCGTCTGTGAGGCACCGGCTCCCTCCATGCCCCTGTACTTCTGGGATGATCCGGACAATAAGAGATATAAGGATGCCTACTTCAAGGTATATCCCAACGTGTGGCGCCATGGTGATTATGTCGTGCACCATAGCGATACCGATGGGTTTACCTTCTTCGGTCGCTCGGATGCCGTCTTAAAGCCTTCCGGGGTTCGCATCGGCACCGCCGAGATCTATAACCAGGTGGAGCAAATGGAAGAAATCGCGGACAGCCTGGCCATCGGACAGAACTGGGAGGGGGATCAGCGTGTCATCCTCTTCGTCAAGCTTGTTGAAGGACATCGACTTACCGACGAGCTGCAAAATACGATTAAAAAGACCTTACGGGTCAAGGCCTCTCCCCGACATGTTCCCGCTAAGATAATCGCGGTTCCCGATATCCCCTATACCCTGAACATGAAGAAGGTTGAGAGCGCGGTAACGAACATAATACACGGAAGGCCGGTCCTCAATAGGGATGCATTGACGAATCCTGAGTCCCTCGATTTCTATGAGGACATCTCTGAGCTTAAAAGCTGAGAGGGTTTGCCAAGTGTAATGTCACGATTTAGTAAGATAACATTTAATTTTTTGGACTTGCAATGCCCCTCAATGAGAGGATAGGATTGTATCGACCACAATGCTTAAGTGGTCTGCAGGTCCTAGTATTTTTTTACAGGTATGCCGGCTACCTATCAAATCAACATTCTACAAAAGTAATCTAGAATATGTCTACCGATAGATCTAAAAAAGAGGCGCAAGGGATCCAGGATCTGACTGAAGCTCGTCGGAAGATTGCCGAACTGGAGAGGTTGCTAGCCGAGAAAAGCCGTGCCGAGGAAGAATTAAAAGAAGCTGAAGAGCGGTATCGCGCCCTATTCGAACAGGCGGCAGACCATATTTTGGTGTTCGATCCTGAGACATACAAACCGGTGGCCTTCAACCAGCGGGTTTGCGATGATTTGGGTTATACGCCAGAAGAAATATTAAGCATGACAATAGCTGATCTTGATGTCAAAGACTCTGCCGAGGTGATTGCACAACGTACTAAGAAAATTATTGAAGATGGACCTCAGACCATTGAAACGCTGGTGAGAACCAAGAGCGGCGACATTCACAACCATTGGGTAAATATCAAAGCTATTAACACAGGGAGGCGGACCCTTATCCAGACCATTGCAAGAAATATTACGGACCGCAAAAAAATAGAGGAGGAGCTTCGTCTCAGCCAGCTACGTCTCAATGAGGCACAGGATCTTGCACAAATGGGAAGCTGGGAAAGGGACCTCAAAAGTGGGAAGATTTATCCATCAGACGGGTTATACCGTATTTTTGGATATGAACCGGGAGAAGTAACTCTTACCAATAAGTTCTTAAACAATCTTATGCATCCTGAACACAGGCAACTATTCCAAGAGTTTTTACAAAGCACATATTCAGGGAGCGGACCCGCCAACTATGAATTTTGTTTTTATCGAAAAGACGGGGCTAAACGTTACGCTTATTGTCAAACGAGGATTATTAAAGATCCTTCCGGTCAACCTATCAGAGTTTTCGGAACCTTGAAGGACATAACGGAATTTAAGCTCACTGAGTCGGCTTTAAAAGAAAAGGAAAAGATTTTGCAGGAACAGGCCGAAAGCCTGCGGGAGGTCAACACGGCGCTTAAAGTATTGCTTGATCATCGAGAGGCAGAGAAGGGTAAACTCGAGGAAAATATCCTGAGCAATGTAAAAAAATTAGTCTTTCCCTACTCGAACAGACTCAAATGCGGCCAATTGAGCGAGGAGCAAAAGACCCTCTTGAATATCCTGGAGTCAAACCTTGCTCAGATCACCTCTCAATTTACAGCCACATTATCATCGACGACCATTGGATTGACGCCCAGGGAACTTGAGATCGCCGGCCTCGTAAGGGATGGTATGAGCTGTAAAGAGATTGCCGCTGTTATGAGCGTTTCTGAAAATGCCGTCAGGTTTCACCGTTTTAATATAAGGAACAAGCTTGGGCTGAACAAGAAAAGCATAAACCTCAGGTCATATCTGCAACATATCTCCTAGTAACTGTTCTTCGGCACCTAACCGCTAAAAAGTATAGTTTTAACCTAGCAATTTACTATTAAAAAACAAACTTGTAATCTGATCTATTATCTGTATAGAATGAGATTTTAGAGATCCGGCGTCAAAAAAATCCACAAAAAAAGGTTCTTCTCTCATGGACAAAAGGAAGGGGGTGATAATTTAATAGGTATACGAAGGCACAATGTGTAATGAGAAGGCGGTCAATCTTGAAAACTTTTATAGTGAAGGAGGAAAAAATGATGAAAAGAAGATTGCTTATAATGACGGTCAGTATTTGCCTGATATTGATGTTTGCGTGTGTGTCTGTTTATGCCGCTCCAACAGCCCCCAAAACGATTAAGATTGGTATTCTAATTTCCTTTACTGGGCCAGATGGAATGGTAGGAAAGCCAGCAAAAGACGGCTACGACATGGCAGTGGAAAAAATAAACAAGGGCGGCGGCGTTTATGTCAAGGAATACGACAAAAAAATACCTCTTGAACTGGTAATCATGGATATGGAAACAAACCCGGAGAAGGCCGTAGCACGCGCTGAAGCACTCAATCAACAGGGCGTTTCTATTGTTTGTGGCACTACCTTGATGAGCGCAACATCCGATATCTTTGAAAAAAATAAGTTACCTGCCATAACCTCCTTAGTAACAACCGTTGGGCTTTTTCAGAGGGGCTTTAAGTACTATTTTGGCATTAGCAAGATGAACGATGGTGTCGTCGATGCCATATACGCGGCCTTTGCAAAGATCCCCAAAGGCCAAAAGCCAACCAAGTGGGCTATTTGGCAAGAGCAAACCGATTGGATTGCGGAACTGTTCGATCTTGCGAGACAGCAAGCGTCTGCCCAGGGCGTGACCTTCGTATCTGACAGCAAATATCCGATGCTGACTCAGGATATGAGCCCGCTGATCCTTGCGGCAAAGAAGGCTGAGGCCGAGGTAATCTTTTCCGCCCCTGTCCCACCTGACGCCATTACAATGCTTAAGCAAATGAAAGAACTTGACTACAAACCAAAGGCAATCATCATGATCAGGGCCTCCGATGATCCAGCGTGGGTGCATATGACTGGTCCCATGGGTGATTATGCCATAGGGGCCCCCGACTGGCATCCCGCGTTGAATTATCCCGGGGTCAAGGAGCTTAATGATGCATACAAAGCCAAGTTCGGGACGGATACCCACATTACCGCAGGAAATGCCTATGCCTCGATTCAGATAGTTGCTGCTGCTATCGAAAAGGCAGGTACGCTGGACAGGACGAAGATTAGGGATGCCATTGCCAGCATTGATATGATGACCGTTTATGGGCCGGTCAAATTCAATAATGGAAGGCGCGTCTATGCTCCCCCTGTAGTGACCCAATGGCAGAAAGGGGTCATGGAGATGGTGTGGCCTGATGATATGAAAACAAAGGCAATGGTATACCCTATGCCACAGTAGTTTTGTAATGAACAGTAGTATCGTGATGAAATGTTGACATTCCAACCGCTGGGTACAGCGGTTGGAATGTCCATTTTTTATTAAACAATTCAAACACAGCCACAGAATGCAGGCTACGATGAAACTACTTGAAATAGAGAACGTATCCAAAGCTTTTGGCGGCGTACTTGCTGTCAATCGGGTGAGCTTTACCCTTAACCAGGGAGAAGTACTGGGACTTATTGGTCCCAACGGCGCAGGCAAGAGCACCTTGTTTAATCTCATAACAGGGATTTTCAAACCTGACGCAGGTACAATAAAGTTCAATAAGGTAGATATCACCAGCATAGCACCTTACAAGATATGCCAGAACGGCATAGCGAGGACCTTCCAGTTGGTTAAGCCTTTCAGCCGGTTGAGCCCACTGGAAAATGTGATGGTAGGGAGGGCTTATGGTGGGCAGCCGGCCCGGAATATAAGGCAAGCCCGCATGGAATCAGAACAAATCTTAGACCTCACCGGTCTGGGGAATAAGCGGGTTCGCACCGCGGGAATGCTGAGCCTGGTAGACCGCAAGCGGCTGGAAATTGCCCGGGCGCTGGCAACAAGGCCTCAATTGCTATTACTGGATGAGATGATGGCAGGCTTGAATCCAGCAGAGTTGGATGATGCCATACGGTTGATAAAGGCAATCAGGGATACCGGGATAAGCCTCATTGTTGTTGAGCATGTCATGAAGGTGATCATGGGGATCTCGGATAGGGTGATCGTGCTAAAAGTTGGAGAAAAAATAGCTGACGGCTCGCCCCGTAAGGTAGCGAAGGATCGAAAGGTCATCGAGGCATATTTGGGAGAAAAGCCTCTATGCTAGAGATTAGCCATATCGATGTTTATTATGGTGACCTTCAGGCATTATGGGATGTCTCCTTGACCATTGGAGACGGGGAAATAGTGACGCTGGTGGGTTCCAATGGCGCGGGCAAGAGCACTCTCATGAAAACCATCTCGGGCTTACTCAAGGTTCGAGCCGGGTACATTGATTTTGACAACATTCGCCTTGACCGATTGCCTGCGCACCGAATAGTAGAACTGGGCATCTCTATGGTTCCTGAAGGTCGAAGACTATTCCCACAGATGAGCGTCCTGGAAAACCTGGAGATGGGCGCTTCTATTAATCCAGCGCGCCAGAAAAGACATAACACACTCACCTGGATATATGATCTCTTTCCCATTTTAAAGGAGAGGGCTAAGCAAATGGCGGGTACACTCAGCGGCGGAGAGCAGCAAATGCTGGCCATAGGCAGGGCGCTTATGTCACAGCCAAAGATACTCTTAATCGATGAGATGTCTCTGGGCTTAAGTCCGCTCCTGGTACAGGAATTCTGTCGGGTCATTCAGGGGATAAACAAGTCGAGGAAACTGACGGTATTCCTCGTTGAGCAGGATGTGCAATTGGCCTTGTCTATGGCTCATCGTGGCTATGTTATAGAGAACGGCCGGATTGTAGACCAGGGTGATGCAAAATTACTGCTTTCCAATCCCCGTATTAAAGAAGCATATTTGGGCCTCGAACAGGAGAATAAGACAGACTAATTTATGGAAACTGTGTTGCAAACTATCGCCAATGGGATTTTAGTAGGGGCGCTTTATGGGCTGGTGGCGCTGGGACTCGGTCTGCTCATGGGAGTCATGAAATTTCTCAATATCGCTCATGGCACCTTTATCATACTCGGTGGCTATGTAAGCTTCTGGCTTTTTAACCTGTGGGGTATAGATCCTTTCCTTTCCATACCCGTGGTAGTCATTGTCATGTTCTTAATTGGCCTCGTTCTTTATAAATTGGCGTTTTCGCCGTTGTTGAGGTTACCAACTATTGGAATGCGGATTGATACTTCTATGCTGGTTACCTTCGGCCTAATCTGGGTACTGGATAACGCTATGACTATGCTCTGGACCCCTGATACCCGAACAATAATAACAACCTACACTGGAGAAACTCTCAAAGTGTTTGGTACTCGATTCAGTATTACCGGTTTAGGGGGGCTGGGTGTTGCAGTCCTCGTGGCATTGGCTCTCTATTTTATTCTCAGCAGGACCTACTTCGGGAAACATATCCGAGCGGCGACACAGGATGCTGAGGCCGCTAGCTTGTGTGGAATCAATGTTAACCGAGTCTATTCGTTTTCCTCTGGCATTGCAATAGCGCTGGCTGGCGTGGCTGGCGTTGTTATCGTTTCAACGTATTCCATCAATGCATCCGGCGGCTTAAGCTGGCTGTTGATAGCCTTCGTAGTCATGATACTGGCCGGTGAGGGGAATATCAACGCCATTATCCCTGCCGGTGTGGTATTCGGACTATTGGAGGCAGGGAGTGTTTTAGTTGTAGGTGTTCCCTATCGTCAGGCGATCGCACTTCTTGTATTTATCGTAGTCCTCATATTCAAACCGCAGGGATTATTTGCTAAAAAGGATTAGGCATCCGATATGTCATTGACTGGGAAGAAATTACTGATCATAGGGTTGTTAGTTATAGTTCTCTTCGTACCGCCGCTGGTAATAGAAATGGGAACTGCAACCATGAATCTGCTGGTCTTGCTATTTATCTTTATCATTCTTTCCCAAAGCTGGAATCTTATAGGAGGGTATACAGGTCAGATTAATCTTGGTCTTGCTGCTTTTTTTGGTTGTGGGTTACTGGTTACCCATTTCGTATGGAAGGCTGAGATACCGATTTATTTTGCTGTGATTGCAGGTGGTCTAGCAGCGGTGGTGTTGGCAGTGATTATAGGTCTCCCGACTCTCAGGCTGAAAGGTGCCTATTTTGCTATTGGAACCTTCGCCTTGGCAGAGGTGTGCAGGATTGTCGTCGGAAATATGTTCGCCCGCATGGTCAAAATGCCCGGCTCCTATGCTATCGACTATAGCATTATCCCCCGCTACTATCTTGGCTTAATCGTAGCGATTATTACCGTAGCGCTTGTATATTGTGTAACCCATTCTAAAATGGGATTGGCATTGGTTGCCATTCGGGACGATGAGCAAGCAGCGCAGGTTACCGGTGTCAATACGTTCAAATATAAAGTCTATGCCTTACTCACGAGTTCATTTTTGGCTGGCTTGGCTGGAGGTGTCTATGCTTTCTTGCGACTCTCGTTTCATAACATTACCGCGGTCTTTAGCCCAATCTGGACATTTGAGCCGCTTATGGCGGTTGTCATCGGTGGTGCCGGTACCTTAATTGGTCCAATTATAGGCAGCGTTTTCCTGGTCGTCCTTTCAGAGATATTTGCCCTTACTTTGGGAGAAGCGCATCTCATCATATTTGGCCTCCTGTTCATTCTGGTAGTAATGTATTCCCCCTATGGGATTATCGGATCTGTAGGTCGCATTCGCCAGATGATGAGTCGTGTCGGTAGGGGTACATTGAAGGCTAGACAAAAGCTGTAACTGTGAATCGGTCTTATGAAAATATTTGTGCTGAAACGGAGATCATCAGGCCCAATAACAATGCTGATTAAAAAAGGAGATCAACTATGGCAAAAAAGAAAAAAATTATAGGCTTATCGTGCGGGAGAAAGAATGGCAATTCCGAGTCTCTTTTAAAAGAGGCCCTCATGGGGGCGGAGGAACTCGGTGTGGAAGGAGAAATCATTCGCGCGATGGAGCTCAGAGTAAAGCCGTGTACGGGGTGTGAGACGTGTACCATGCTCATGGCCAGGGGTAAGGAGCCTGTCTGTGCGATCAAGGATGATGATGTCCCCTGGATCCTCGAGAAGGTCCTTTTGGAGGATGCAGGCTTTATCGTCGCTTTCCCCCTCTATCACCTCAGGGCGAATGCCTATTTCGAGTGCATCCATGAGAGGATGCTCCCCGTCATGTTCAAGCACCCCGAGATCTTAAAAAAGAACAAGGTGGGCGCCATTATCAGCGTGGGTGGTGGAGAGCCAGAATGGACACCCCTGGGCCTCACCTCGGCAAACATCTTCGTTCAACATTCCTGGAGGTTGGTGGACCAGATGCAGATAAACTTCTGTGGAAGGCCGGGCTCTGTGTTCCTTCACCCAGAATATCTGGAAAGGGCAAGGAAACTAGGGAGGAACGTGGCGGAGTCCATGATGATGCCCATAGAGGAGGTACGATATAAGGGAGAGGATTCCGATTGCTCATGCCCGGTGTGTCACTGCAATGTGATAAAGGTACCCGAGAGACTCCCTGAGGTCTTCTGCCCTGTATGCTGGATACGGGGTAACGTCCATATGGAGGGCACAGAGATGAAGGTAATATGGGATGAGGAGAGCAAAAAGACACCCCGGTTCTCAGAACAGGGTGTATTCACCCACCTGGATTTGATCAAGAGCCTCCAGAAGACCTTCTACGAGAACGAAGGGAAGGTAAAGGAGATGAAAAAGAGATATGAGGGGTACGGCAATATCGTAAGGCCTCCAGCAGGCTGAAATGGATCTCAATGAGGGACATAGCTCCATGAGTAAGACCACCATCACCGTCGATGGACGCCAGCTTGAGGTAAGACAAGGGGCCATCTTGCTGGACGAGCTTCTGGATGCGGGGATCTACGTACCTTACCTCTGCCATCACCCAGACCTGCCGCCAACAGGGGAGTGCGGTCTGTGTATCGTGAAGATAGATGGTATGGACGATTATCAGACATCCTGCACCCTCAGGATTGAAGAAGGGATGGTCATTACCACCAAGACGGAGGAGATCGAAAGGCTCCGCAAGGAGGCCTTTACGAAGATACTCCTTGGCCATCCAGCGGATTGCACGAACTGCCCGAAATATTTAAATTGTGAGCTTCAATCCCTGAAGCAGTACCTGGGAATACCCGAAGACATGGCCGTAATTGGCCGTCTGCGGGCCTTCCCCCTCAACACCGATAACCCCCTCTTCGTCCACGATCCCACGAGATGCATCCGTTGCAAGAGGTGCATCAGGGCCTGCAAGGACCTGCGCGGGGTAGGGATACTGACGTTGAAAGAGAACGACGGACAAGCATATGTCTATACAGAGACCGGAAGGCCCCTTGCCGAGGAGGGGTGCAGGTTCTGTGGGGCCTGCGTGGAGGTCTGTCCCACCGGTGCCATACGGGACAAGAAAGAATTGATGGAAGGAAAGAAACGCAGAGAAGCACTTATCCCTTGCAAATATACCTGCCCTGCTGAAATAGATGTGCCCCGGTATCTCCGTTTTATCCAGGAAAAGGATTATTCGGCAGCCACCGCAGTAATAAGGGAAAAGGTCCCCTTCCCCAAGGTCCTCGGCTATGTCTGCAAGCATCCGTGTGAGGACGTCTGCCGCCGCGGATACATAAACCAAGCCATTGCGATACGAGACCTGAAACGCTATGCCTCCGAACACGATGACGCGAGAATATGGGAAAGGAATGCACGACAAAAGCCTGCGACAGATAAGAGGATTGCTGTTATCGGTTCAGGGCCGGCAGGGCTTACCGCTGCCTTCTACCTGGCAAAGCAGGGGTATGGCGTAACCATGTTTGAGGCGCTACCTGTTGCAGGGGGGATGATTCGGGTTGGGATCCCTGCATATCGTCTCCCCCGAGAGGTGCTCGATGACGAAATACAAGACATACAGAAAGCCGGTGTGGAAATAAAGACAGGCACCCATATCGATTCCATTGATGGGCTCTTTGAAGAGGGGTATAACGCTGTCCTCGTCGCCGTGGGAACCCACCAGGGACAAAGGCTGAACATCCCTGGGGCAGACCATGAAGGCGTATTGATCGGCCTGGACCTCTTACGGAATGTAAACCTCGGAAAAGAAGTGAAGATGGGGAAGAATGTGATGGTGCTCGGAGGCGGCAATGTCGCCTTCGACTGCGCCCGTGTAGCCCGCAGACTGGGCGCCGAGAAGGTGAGTCTGGCCTGTCTGGAATGCCGAGCAGATATGCCCGCTGCTTGCGATGAGATAGACCAGGGAGAAGAAGAAGGAATAAGCGTATACCCCTCCAGGACCTTTACCAAGATTTTGAGCGAAAATGGCACAATTAGGGGGGTGGAGTTTCTCGATGTTGCCTCCTTCATCTTTGATGAAGAAAAAAACCTCCAGATCGAGGTTGTTGAAGGGTCCCATCATGTCCTTGAGGCAGATACCGTAATATTTGCCATAGGCCAGAGCCCGGAGATACCAGAGGGATTCGACCTGGACACCGGCCCGGGCAACCTCATCATCCTCGATGAATATACCCATACCACCAACAGGCAAGGGGTCTATGCCGCAGGTGATGTCGTTAACGGTACCACCTCGGTCATTGAGGCCATAGCTTCAGGGAGACGGGCCGCTATTGCAATAGACCAATACCTCGGCGGCGACGGAGACATCGATGAGGAGCTTGCGTCGGCCGTTGAACCTAGAACCTGTCTCGGTTCAGGGGAAGGCTTCGCCTCTCTGACCCGCCGTGAAGATGCCTGCGTTACTGCCGAAGAACGAATCCAGGGTTTCTGTGCGGTAGTGGGAGGAATGGAGGGAGAGGATGCAGAGGATGAAGCAAAACGCTGCTTGCAGTGTGACCTCAGACTCACAATGACACCGGTAAGGTTTTGGGGAGAGTATTGAAAGGCAGGAGAATATAAAAACCATTTCCGAAAGGGGGAAATAATGGATACATTAGAGGCTGATGTTGTTGTCGTTGCAGCTGGTGCTTCCGGTTTGGCGGCGGCGATAGCCGCTGCGGAGGGCGGTGCCAAGGTAATCGCATTGGAAAAAGGGTCTACGACAGGTGGAGCCGGCAATATGGGGATGGGGCCCCTCGGTGTGGAAAGCAGGCTGCAGAAGGAAAAAGGCATAGCTATCACCAGAGACGAGGCCTTTCAGATCTTTATGGATTACACCCATTGGCGCGTTGATGCCCGATTGGTGAGGGCCTATATAGATAAGTCAGCCACAACCATCGACTGGTTGGAGAAAATGGGCGTTGAATTCGTCGATGCGAAAGCGTATTTCCCGGGAGGCCAGTTGACATGGCATCTTGTAAAACCGGCAACCGGACAGCCAGGACCTATGGCCTCGGGCACCATGATTAAGATCATGACAGATAGGGCCAAAGAGCTGGGGGTCAAAATCCTTCTCCAGACCCCAGCCCAAAAGATCCTCAAGGGAGGGAATCGTATTACAGGCGTTATAGGGGAAGACAAGGCCGGTAACCCCGTTCAGGTGAATGCAAAGTCAGTGATAATCGCTACCGGTGGGTTTGGCGATAACCCGGACATGATCAAAAAGTATACCGGCTATGAGTGGGGCAAGGACCTGTTCTCCTTTAGGATACCCGGATTGGCTGGCGACGGCATCCGTATGGCCTGGGAAGCGGGTGCAGCGCCGACAGACATGAATATGGAGCTCATCTATATGATGCCCGGTGAATTTGACCCTGCACTCGGTGAAACATTCCGTCAGCCCCACCTCATGGTCAATATCCTTGGAGAGCGCTTCATGAATGAAGGGATCATGCCCAATACGACCTTTACAGGAAACGCCATCGCCAGGCAAAAAGACAAGACCGCCTTCCTTATGTTCGACGAAACGATCAAAAGGCACATGGAGACGGTGGGGTATGATGAATTGAGCGTCGTCTTCCCCTTCACGAAAGTTGAAAACCTTGACGCCCTTATTAAGGGGGCCTTTGATAAAGAATATAAAGATGTATTTGTGGCCGATACGCTGGACGAGTTGGCAACCAAGACGGGGATCAATGCCGATAATTTGAAGAAGACCGTAGAGGAGTACAACGAATTCTGCGGGAAAGGATTTGATCCGGTCTTCAACAAGAAGCAGGAGCTTCTCAGACCCATTACGACGCCTAAATTTTACGCTGCAAGATTCTTCCCCAGTGCCTATGGCAGCCTCGGTGGAATAAAGATTAACCACAACACAGAGGTCCTGGACAAAAAATGGGAGGTGATTCCGGGACTGTATGCTGCGGGGACAGATGTCTGCACCATCTATGGCGACAGTTATGTCTTTATTCTCCCGGGCAACACCATGGGATTTGCCTTGAACACCGGCCGCATTGCCGGGGAGAATGCGGCAGGATATGCCAAATCCGTTTAAAAATGATATTAGGCATCGGCATCGATATCCTGAACATAGAGCGAGTGCATGATATCCTCGAAACGGATAGCGATTCCTTTGTGAGTAGGGTTTTTACGATAAAGGAACGGAAACAGGCATCGGATCATCCTGACCCTGTGGCATATTTTGCAACGCGCTTTGCCGGCAAGGAGGCCGTATTCAAGTGTTTCGGGATAGATGGCAGCGGCATACGGTTGAGTGAGATAGAGATACGTGGTGAGGAGACTGAACAACCTCAGGTGAGACTTTTGGGTAAGTTGAGCGAGATAGCTGCGGCAAAGGGTATAAAAGATATTCAGATATCCCTCTCGTATGATACTGATTATGCAGTCGCCTTTGCCATAGCCCAAGGGTAAGTAAAAAAGAAAGCAGCAATGATATGAATACGGTGTCCAGTTCCATATTCTTTGTACTCAGGATGTGATTTGGGCCTGATCAGTTGTATATGCTTTGCGTAATCAGTAGACAGACTTTGAAGGTTCATGGGTATCCCTAAAACCCAAATACAGATAAAAAAAGGAGTAAAAAATCAATGGAATTAAAAGAAGAGATATTGGGACATATCATTCAAAGGGCTTCGGTGCTTTTCAAAAAAGATCCCGGAGAATTAAGCGCGGAAACAAAGTTTGTGGAAGATCTAAATGCCAAATCGGTAAACTACGTTCAAATAATAGCAGTGCTAGCGGATGAATATGACGTCGAGATCAATTTTATGGAGTTCAGGAGAAAAAAGACCTTGGGTGAGGCCGCTGAATTTGTCGCCCAGTCGTGCGGAGGCTAATCAAAACGATATGCAGGAAATCCATTACAGATAACATTAGAACAAAGGAGGATAAGTATGGCTAAAACGAGAAGGGGGAAAGAGATATTCGGTGATGAGGAGATCGAGGTTATCTACAGGGAAACAAGAGAGCCAGTTCCCTCGGAAGCTATAACATCGGAAGACCCCATGGAAACAATGGGCCATGGGTTTTGCCCTCAGTTTAACCAGCGCACTTATATCGCGGAAGACGGCATTCTCTGCGAGCAGGATGTCCCGGTGACCTTGCGCGACGGCACGGTGATCTATACCGACATCTACCGTCCTGTCGGGGAGGCGAATATTCCTGCCATTATTTCATGGAGTTATTTCGGCAAGCGCCCCGGTGACGGTTTTGACGAATGGCAGATTATGGGCGTACCGCCGGGAACGGTTTCCCGCATGACCAAGTTCGAATCTCCTGATCCGGGGTTTTGGTGCCGTTGTGGATATGCGGTCGCCAACGTCGATCCTCGAGGCTGCGGTCATTCCGAGGGTGATATAAATATGTTCGGCACGCAGGATGCGAGAGACGGCTATGACTTTATCGAATGGCTAGCCAGCCAGTACTGGTGTAACGGCAAGATCGGTATGAGCGGCAACTCAGGGGTGGCCATGACTCAGTGGCGAATCGCCGCAGAGCAGCCGCCTCACCTTGCCTGTATCGCCCCCTGGGAAGGCACGGGGGATCTTTATCGCGAGTCATTGTACGAAGGAGGCATTCCCGCATTGGGGTTCAACGAGTTTATTGTAGGTTCCCTCACTGGCCCTGGGTACGTCGACGACACCAGGGCAATGGCTGAAGAGTATCCCTTTATGAATGCCTACTGGGATGACAAGATTCCGAACTGGAAAAACATCAGGATCCCCGTCTATACCACGGTATCCTGGAATCATTTCCACCTGCGCGGTTCCACTGAAGGCTTCAGAAAAATCCGTTCCACCAAAAAGTGGCTGCGGGCGCACAGGGAGTTTGAGTGGCCCGATACGTATTCCACCTTCGGTATCAACGATCTGAAACTGTTTTATGACCGTTATCTGAAGGATATCCGCAATGGGTGGGAGCTTACCCCCCGGGTCCGCCTTGAGGTCATGGATGCCTACGACTTTGACTTCCAGATCAACCGCCCGGAAAGGGAATTCCCGCTTGCCAGAACGCAGTACCAGAAACTCTATGTCGACGCCGCCCAGGGCTCGCTCTCATTTGATCCGGTTGCCAAGGAATCAAAGGTCAGCTATGAGGTCAAGACAGGGTCTACGACCTTCGATATCCCGTTTGAGGAAGACACGGAGATTACCGGTTACATGAAACTCCGCCTGTGGGTTGAGGCAGAAGGCAATGACGACATGGATCTTTTTATTGCGATTCAGAAGCTGGATCAGGAAGGCAACTGGCTTCCGGTAAGTGTATTGGGAGAGCCACATCCAGGCGCATGGGGAAAGATGAGGGTGTCGCGTCGCGAGCTGGATGAGAAGCTGTCTACGGACTTTCAGCCTGTCCAGGCCCATCGCAAGGAAGAAAAGCTCAAGCCCGGCGAGATTGTTCCCGTGGACATCGAGATATGGCCCCACAGCAGGCTGTGGCATAAGGGCCAGCAATTGCGTGTGCTAGTATCAGGGCATTATATCCGCGAGGGCTGGTTCGAGCCCTTCTCATGGGAGACCAACAACAAAGGAAAACACGTCATCCACTCGGGAGGTAAATACGACTCTTACTTGCAGATACCGGTCATTCCTCCGAAATATGTGGCTGGCGATTACATCTACCGCTAGCAGCAAGGAACAGATGTGCGAGGCACTTACAATCCTCAAAAAACAGAGGAAGGAGTTCCACGTTGAATGTAAATGAGCGCAAGGAGGAATGAGATTATGAGGGCCGATTTCATGGAGACTCTCCAGACAAAAGCCAAGGCCGATCCTCAGCGGGTGGTCTTTCCGGAAGCCAACGAGGAGAAGATACTGCAGGCGGCGCGTCAGGTACGGGACAGGGGCATAGCCTACCCCCTACTCGTGGGTGAACCCCAAACCGTGTCCGCATTGGCGGCAAACATCGGGATATCCCTTGACGGTATCACAGTGGTCGATTACACCGATCAGGAAAAGATCGAGCATTTCGCAAACGAGTATGTAAAGACCAATCCGGACTTTCCTGCCTCGGCCATGAAACGCATGTTGAAAGACCCCCTTAATTTCGGGGCCATGATGGTCAAACTGGATGAAGCGGACTGCATGGTGGCGGGACTGAGCCATACGACGGGAGAGGTCATCATGGCCAGTGAGATGATCATCGGCCTGCAGGAAGGTATCTCGACGGTCTCAAGCATGGGCATTATGTCGATACCGGGATACGAGGGCCCCGAAGGCAGCCTGATGGCGATTGCCGACTGTGCTGTCTGCCCGGCACCTGATGCAAATGAACTGGCCGACATAGCCATCGCGACGGCCGACACCGTGCGCAGTCTGCTCGGTTGGGAGCCGCGTGTTGCCCTGTTGTCTTTCTCAACAAAGGGAAGTACGAGCCATGAGCGCGTCGATATAGTTTTAAAGGCTCTTGAAATAGTCCATGGGCGTAGGCCGGACCTGCTCATTGACGGCGAGTTGCAGTTGGATTCCGCGATTGTACCGGAGGTTGCGGCCAAGAAGGTGGGCGGAGACAGCCCGGTGGCTGGCAGGGCCAACATCCTTATCTTCCCGGATCTCAATGCCGGCAACATTGGAGTGAAGCTTGTCCAGCGTTTTGCCAAAGCTGTCGCTTACGGGCCTCTGTTGCAGGGCTTCGCCAAGCCGGTCAGCGACTTGTCCCGCGGAGCGCCTGTTAAGGAGATCGTGGGTGCGACCACCATGGTGGCGGTACGCGCGCAGAACAAATAAACCCTTTGCCGCTCATCAGCGTTGCACATGCGTGCAATACTATACAATTATTTTCAATACTGATGAGGTGACTTTCATGGATAAGAAATACAGGCTTTTCACCATAAATCCAGGCTCCACCTCAACAAAGATAGCCCTGTTTGAAAACGATAGAGAGCTGTTTGCCTCCAATGTCTCCCATGATGCGGCAAAGCTCAAGGAGTTCCGCGAGATAAGCGATCAGTTGCCTTACCGTAAGGAGACCATACTGAGTGAGCTGGCGAAAAACAGCATCTCCCTAGAGGGAACAGACGCCTTTGTCGGACGCGGCGGCGGTCTGGTTGGTCTGGAAGGCGGAACCTATACTATAAACGAAACCTTGTTGCATCACGCCAGAATAGGCTTTACCGTAAAACACCCCGCAACGCTCGGCAGTCAACTGGCCCATGATTTCGCCGTTACCCATGGGGGAAAAGCCTTCGTTGTCAATCCTCCGGACGTCGATGAGTTTGATCTTATCGCACGTGTCAGCGGACTATCCGACGTGCCCCGCGAGAGCAGGGGCCACCCTCTCAACCAGAAAGAGGTCGCCATACGCTATGCCGCAGAGGTCGGCAGGCGTTATGAGGATCTCAATCTGGTTATATCTCACATCGGCGGCGGAGTATCGGTCACGGCTCATAAAAAGGGTCGTATGGTAGATTCCAACGACGTGATAAACGGCGACGGCCCCATGGCCCCCACCCGCGCAGGTTCGATACCGGCGACGGCTATAATCAAGATGTGTTTTTCCGGCACGTATACCGAGAGAGAGATGTATGACCGCATAACGAAGACCGGCGGTCTCGTCGATCACCTCGGCACCTCCGAGGTCACCGAGGTACTGGAGCGCATAAAAAGCGGCGTCACCTATGCAAAGCTCGTCTACGATGCCATGATCTATCAGATCTGCAAGAATATCGGCGCTTACGCAACCGTTTTAAAGGGCGATGTGGACGCCATTCTCCTGACTGGCGGCATCGCCAATAATCCCTATTTGGTGGAAAAGATCACCGATATGGTCAAGTACATCGCTCCTGTAAAAGTCTATGCCGGTGAGTTTGAGATGGAGGCCTTGGCGAGCGGAGCCCTTAGGGTGCTTATTGGTCAGGAGAAGCCCAAGACATATACCGGGGTGCCGGTATGGAATGGATTTGAACGATAGAGAAAGAAATTATTACCCTGATCTGTGGTGCTTGCCGCTACAATCCGAGATGCATACCTTTCTTCCCTTCCGATGATCAGGATGCGCAACAAGAGTGAGCACTTTGAAGAATCATCACGGTGCCTCCAGGGCGTTCCGGCGCTCGAAATTACGCCGGTGAAGTTTTGGGGAGAATTTAATCCTGGTTAAAAAAGGAGGATTTATATTATGAAAAATATCATCATATATTACTCGCAATCCGGCAATACCCGGAAGATCGCTAAGGCGATCCAGAAAGGTGTCGCTCAGCAGGCCGGGCAATGCGATATTGCCCAGATCAAAGATATGGACCCCTCGGATTTAAACCAATACGATCTGATCGGCCTGGGCAGCCCCGTCTGGAATGGTGGGTTTACGCCCAACGTGAGGATCTTTGTGGAAAACATACCTCAACAAGATGGCAGACATATCTACTCCTTTAATACACACGGTGTCATGCCGGAATTGTATTTCCCCAGTGTGGTCCGGAAGTTAAAGGCAAAAGGGTTTACAGTGATCGGCATGCGTGATTGGTATGGGAGCGTTCATTTTCAAATTGCGCCGAAACCTTATTTTACCGACGGGCATCCCGATAAAATAGACCTGAGGGAGGCAGAGGAGTTCGGCAGAGAAATGGTGGAGAGGAGTCGAAGGATACATGAAGGGGAGACCAATCTGATTCCCCCGCTGCCCAAATTTGAGCTGACACCACAACTATTGGTCCTCCTGGAGTTCTACCAGTCCGGTCATAATCCGCACGGTTACCTTCAATACGATAAGGGGAAATGCCTCTATCCCAAATGTAGCCTTTGTGTGGACAACTGTCTGATGGATTACATCGATTTGTCCGTTGATCCCCCCAAATTCGGCTCTAAAGGGGATGCGTGCGATATGTGGATGGGATGCACATTTTGCGAATTGATTTGTCCCACAGGCGCCATATCCTGTAACTGGGACGAAGTGCTTGCAAATAACGCCGGCCTTGGGGAATTTTTTGGGTATAATCCATTGGAAAAAGCAGCCCAGGAAGCCTTGGCCTCGGGTCGTTTGAGGAACCTGGTTACGGAGGATATTAAGGGTCCTTATTATAAGGTTTACAGCAAACGGCCACGTTTTAAGATACTCAAGGAAGAGTAAATCGAACTGCTCAACACAAATACCCTCAAATCCATTTGAAACAGGCGACGTGAGGAAAATCGCTGACCGCATTGAGGAAGTGACAATCTACGAACTTGTCAAGGATTATTGATGACTATTTTTTATACAAAGGCATGACAAAAAGTGTCATCTATCTCATTCGCTTATTATAGCATGCTCCATATCTTACAATATCAAATAATTTCAGGTATTTAAAAACGCTTAGGCATGAACTTCTTGGCAAATAAATTGCAAAAACTATGATGTCCCATTTCTCACTGTAGGTTGCGTTTGTGTTTGCCCGTAATGTATAGTAAGCATCATCAGTGTTACGTTCGGAACCGGATAATAAATATTTTATTTAAGGAGAAGAAAATATGAAAGGATTAGAAGCAGATATCATTGTTGTTGCAGGTGGTGTTGCCGGTTTGGCGGCATCGATTGCTGCCGCTGAGAAGGGTGCCAAGGTGATTGTCTTCGAAAAAGGATCCACTACTGGTGGAACTGGTAATATGGGCATGGGGCCCTTAGGTGTAGAAAGCAGACTTCAGCGCCAGAAGAAGTTGGGGCCCTCAAAAGATGAGGCCTTTAAGGAATTCATGGATTTTACCCATTGGCAGGTCGATGCCCAGTTAGTGAGGGCCTATCTTGATAAGGCAGCCACTACCATAGACTGGCTTGAAGAAATAGGTGTTGAGTTTGAGGAGCCTCGTCCGTATTTTCCCGGCGGGTGGCCAACGTGGCATATCGTAAAACCGGGCACGGGAGAAGGGTGCGCGAGCAAGATGTTCAAAATCATGACGGACAAAGCAAAGGCAATGGGGGTCCAGATTCTTCTACAAACAGCCGTTGAAAAACTTATCAAACAGGGGGACAAAATTACAGGCGTCGTAGCGGAAGATAGATCCGGTAAATCCATTCAGGCGAATGCCAAGGCGGTGATTATTGCGACCGGTGGCTTTGGCGATAATCCGCAATGGATCAAGAAACATACTGGATATGAATGGGGCCGTGATTTGCAATCCTTCAGGATCCCTGGCTTGGCAGGGGATGGGATTCGAATGGCCTGGGAGGTGGGAGCGGCGCCAACTGAAATGAGAATGGAATTGATCTACCTCATGCCCGGGGAATTAGAACCTGAACTGGCAGAGACATTTCGCCAGCCGCACCTCATGGTCAATCTTCTTGGAGAGCGCTTTTTAAACGAAGAAATGGCAAATCCCGCATTTATGGGAAATGCGATCGCAAGGCAAAAAAACAGATCCACTTTTGTAATTTTTGATGAGAACATCAAGAAACATATGGAGAGCGTAGGATTTGATTCCTTTCATGAAGTTTTCCCTTTCACGAAAGTCAGCGACCTTGACGCCTTGATACAGAATGCCTTTAAGGTAGGCTATAAAGATGTTTTTGTAGCAGACACCTTGGAGGAATTGGCCGAAAAAACTGGGATAGATCCCGATGGCTTGAAGGCAACTATCGACGAATACAATGGATTTTGCGACAAAGGCGTTGATCCCATCTTTAACAAGAACCCAAAACTGCTCAGGCCCATTACAACGCCGAAATACTATGCCGGCAAGTTCTTGCCGGGCGCTTACGGAAGTCTCGGTGGAATTAAAATCAACTATAAGACAGAGATTCTGAACAAGAATTGGGAAAAGATCCCGGGGCTCTATGCCGCAGGGACTGATGCCTGTTCAATATACGGTGATACTTATGTTTTTATTCTGCCGGGTAACACAATGGGTTTTGCTCTGAACAGCGGTCGCATCGCCGGAGAGAATGCCGCAGAATATGCACAGTCCGCTGCAGTCTAGTGGTCTAGTAATCATACCATCCTTTCCCGACCTTTTTGCCCAAGCGACCAGCCCTAATAAGTTGCCGTAATGATTGTGGAGGGCTCCAACTGGGACCGAGCTCACTTTGATAGTATTCCAATGAGCTATGTAACACGTCAAGACCGATGATATCGGCCAACTCAAAAGGCCCTATTGGAAGATAGGAATTCTTCATAGCCGAATCAATGTCTTCCTTGGAAGCCAACCCTTCTTCGTATGCTTTGAATGCTTCCAGGAAGAGTGGCGTGTATATCCGGTTTGCTATGAACCCCGGCGAGTCCTTTTTTACTTCGACACAGACTCTACCCATTTTCTCAGCCACTGCTTTTGCCTGGTCCACTGTCTCGTCGCTGGTGTAATGGCCGCGGGTTATCTCGACCAATTTCGTCGGTGGTATAAAGAAATGCATCCCCGCGACCTGTGTCGGACGCTGAGTTGCCGCAGCCAGAACGGTAATAGAAAAGGTCGAAGTGCTCGATACCAGAATTGCTTCCTTCTTGCACGTGGCGTCAAGTTGTGCAAACATAGCGGTCTTGAGATCAAGCGACTCCGCAACAACTTCGATAACAAAATCAAGGGTATCAAATTGTTCGAACGTACTCGTCATCTGGATCCTGTCCATTGCAGCGGCGCTTTCTTCTGTGGTCACAACGTTTTTTTTGACCAATTTCTCTAGTTGATTCTCCATGCTGTTTTTTGCTTTTACCAAGTTTGCCGTTGTCCTGTTTTGCAGCACTACCTGATAACCAGCCATCGCAGCCGAAAGTGCAATTCCATTGCCCATCTTTCCGGCTCCGACTACGCCGACAGTCTTAACTTCCATATCTTCAGCCTCCAATCATGTATTGAACTCATTTTGCATTCCTATTACCATAAGTGGCAGCTACATTATCTGCACGTCGAACAGCACCTTAATACTATTGCTTCGCCATATGACAATCCTGCATTAAACCATGGCCGTCTGCCCACCGTCAACAACAACATATTGGCCGGTAATATAGTCGGACGCAGCAGAACTGAGGAAAACGATCAGCCCTTTGAGATCCTCACTTCCTCCATACCTACCGAGCGGGATTCTGGGGATTAACGTATCAGCATGTTCCTTTAAAAACTGATCATTCATGCTGGTCGGAAACCAACCTGGACAGATCGCATTAACCATAATACCATAACGAGCCCATTTTACTGCCAAATCTTTTGTCATGGTAAGCATGGCACCTTTGCTGGCAGTATAGGCGACGGAGTCCACATTTTCCGGCATATCACCCCCCAAGCCACCTATGGAGGCTATATTCACTATTTTCCCTCCACCTCGCTCTTTCATTATCTTGGCAGCCATTACGGACAATTGGAAGGCCCCGGTAATATTTAGATTCATGACTCGCTGCCACTTGTCCATGGGAAAGTTCAGCGAATCAGCGATCCAACTGATCCCAGCGTTGTTTACCAAGATATCCAGCGCACCAAACTCTTTGACCGTTACATCCACAAGATTCTGACAATCTTCCGCCTTACTTACGTCACAGGCAACCGCAAGAGCTTTGACGCCGGTCTTTTCCAGCTGTTTGCACATTTCAACGCAGCGTTCAACTTTCCGTGCCGCTATCACAACATTGGCTCCGGCTTCTGTCAGGGCCGTAGCCATCTGTGCTCCCAGACCGACCGATCCTCCGGTTATCACTGCCGTTTTGCCGTCCAAGACAAACATATCCTTTACGTGCATTGCTTTCCCTCCTTAGTGGTCTTATAAAAATCACATGCTGACCGCATTGTTGAAACGCTTTTCGCGCGCGCGGTACTCAGGCGATGGCTCAAAAGCCGGCTGTTTTTCATCTTCGTTCATAGTATGTTCATCCTGTCTCTTGTTTTTCTGATGAAACTTACGAGACACTAGATATTGCGCGCAATGTGCGAGCCTTCGGCAATAGCATCTATGATCAGGTGCGGCTCCTTGCAGTCGCCAATGGCATAGACTTCAGGAACACCATTCTTCAGGCTTTTGAGAAGCTCGGTATTCGGCTTCAAAGGCAGCGCCGTCACGATCGTATCTGCGTCGATAGTCTGCTTCTTCCCTTTCTGAGTAATGGTCAGCCCTTTGTCGGTGATCTTGTCATACTTGACCTTGGCCATCATAGTCACCCCCTTGTCAGCGAGCCACATGAGAAGATGCGGCTTAACCAGTACCTCCAGCAACCCATCTCCAATTTCCTTTCCGGTCTCTACTATGGTCACCTTCCTCCCTCGCTTGACAAGAAAGCCGGCTGTCTGGCAACCGTGTATACCACCACCCATGATCACAACCCTTTTGCCCAGTGGCATCCAGATTTTAGTGAGCCAGCTGAGCAATCGGGGTCCGAAGAACTTCAAATAAGTCTTGAGCTTACGGTGCAGATCACGGCTGGTAAGCACATTGCGTCCATCGATCCCAGACAGTTTCGGTACGTCATGTATGCCTCCTGCGGCTATAATGAGCACATCCGGCTTTATCTCCTCAATGAGTGAGCGGGTGACGTCCGTACCCAGATTAATCTTGACACCCAGCTTGGTAACCTGGATTTTAAGGTAACGAATCAGACTGAGGAGATCTTCCCTTTCGAATCCCTTTACGAGGGCGGTAAGAGGTAGTGAACCCCCTAACGTTTTTTCCTTTTCGTAAAGCATGACGTCGTGGCCCCTCAATGCCGCCACCCTCGCAGTCTCCATCCCTGCAGGACCACCGCCCACTACCATAACCCGTTTTTTCCGCTTCGCTGCCTTGATCGCATAGTCCCGCTCTCTCCCCAAGGCGGCGTTGATCTGGCAATGCACCGGCTGCGCATGCTCACCTAAGTCAAAACACGTGAGACAGGACGTACAAGGTGCAATGTCCTCCAATCTTCCTGCAGCAAGCTTATTGGGAAGCTCAGGATCTGCCAGCAGTGGTCTGTTAAGGCTGATGAAGTCCACCATGCCGCTCCGTATTGCCTTCTCCCCAACGTCAGGGGTGAGTCTGCCTGCGACAATGACGGGGATCGACACCACCTTCTTGATGCCGGCAGCAAGAGGCATGCTGGCCCCTACCCCATGATGACTTCTATCAATGTCTGCTCCCATGATCTTCGGCGGTTCGGGATAGAAATATATCTCGGGGAAATGGGTGCTGTCGCGGCGTTTATCATCCTCGATTCTCATATAAAATTCGGCTCGTACCTCAATGGCATCTGCACCAGCCTCTTCCAGTAATCGGGCAAACCCCTTACTCTCCTCCAAGGTTATGCCCTGCTGGAGCCCAACTTCAGCACCATTAATAAGGGCAATAATCGCGAAGTCCCGCCCATTGCGTCTCTTAATATCCTGTATGATCTCAACAACGATTCTGGCCCTGCTCTCCAGGCTCCCGCAACCGTAAGCGTCCTGACGTCTGTTCCAGGCACGGGACAAGAAACTATTGAGCAGGTGATTGGTAGCTCCATTGAGTTCTATGCCGTCGAATCCTGCCTTTTTAATCCTTGCAGCCGCTTTGCCGAACGTCTCTACAGTATTCTGAATCTCCGGGATGGTCAGTTCCCGTGCGACTTCAAAAAACGGCCGTGGTGATTCGTTTTTGGGAATGGAAGAAGCAGCTACTCCACTCGGTGCCTTAAAAAACAAGGGACTCATAGGCCCTACATGAAATATCTGAGCAAATGCCGGGCAGCCATGGTTATGAATGGCAACAGCCAATTTGCTAAAACCGGGGATATATTCATCACGGGTAATACGAAACCCTGGAACATCAGCATCAATGAGAGGGGCGGTTGCCGCGACAAGTAATCCCACACCTCCTTTGGACAATGCTTCGTAGCAGGCTATATTTGTGTCATTCATATGACCGCCGTCTGCTTTGGTATCGTAGAATAGCCCTGTCCCGTTCTTTATAATGCGATTTCTGGTGTGCACCTGTCCTATGTAAGCAGGTTCCATGAGCCTCCGAAATTTTTTACTAATCATGAAAATTCCTCCCTTTGATTAAAACACTATAAATTATCCTCTTTGCCCTACTAAATATTTGCGCTGTATCAGAAAATCAAGGCATATACTCAATTTTCCCCATCATAGAACAGACCAAGCTTCATCCTAACAAGACTTAAATAGTGCGTGCAATGCGCGAGCCGGCAGCAATGGCATCTACTATCAAATGAGGTTCCTTACAGTCTCCAATCGCATAGACCTCCGGGGCGATACCATCGAGCTCGTTGAGAAGCTCGGTGTCCGGCAACAAGGGGAGTGCCGTCACTATGGTATCGGCCTTAATGGTCTGTTTCTCTCCCTTCTTAGTCGTGATGGTCAGCCCTGCATCGGTTATCTCCTCATACTGAACACCGCTCAACATGGCTACCCCCTTTTTATCCAACCAATCAAGCAGGTGAGGCTTAACAAGTGCCCCCAACAACCCTTCCCCGATTTCCTGAGCAGTGTCAACTATCGTTACATTCCTGCCTCGTTTAACCAGGAACTCGGCTGTTTGGCAGCCCTGTATATTACCTCCCATAATAACAACCGTCTTACCGATGGGCATCCAGAAGTTCGTAAGCCACCGGAGCATCCTGGGGCTCAAGAACCTCAAAAAACCCTTAAGCCTTTGGTGCAGAGCACCACTCGTAACCACGTTGCGCCTGTCGATCCCGGCTATCCCGGGAATGCTATGTACCCCTCCGGTAGCGACGACCAGCACATCCGGTTTAATCTCCTCGACCACCGCCCGATTGGCCTCCTTGCCAAGCCTTAGATCTATACCCAGCTTGGCAAGCTGGACTCCATAGTAGCTAACCAGGCCCAGGAAGTCTTCCCGGCCAAACCCCTTTACCAGGGCCGCCAGCACCATTGAACCTCCTAATCGGCGCTCTTTCTCATAGAGTATTACTTCATGCCCCCTCAAGGCGGCTACCACGGCCGTTTCCATCCCCGCCGGTCCACTGCCGACCACCATAACCCTTTTCCTCTTCTTGGCCGGCCTAATTTCATATACCTTTTCTTTTCCCACAGCCGCATTCACCTGGCAGAGCGGAGGGTTGCCTTGCTCATTATTATCAAAACAGGTGGTACAGCCGGTGCAGGAACGTATGTCTTCCGGTCTTCCTTCAGCAAGTTTGTTGGGAAGCTCTGGGTCTGCTATCAGGCGTCTGTTGAAAGTAACGAAGTCCACCACGCCACGGCGCAGTAGTTTCTCGCCGATTTCAGGATCGAGCCTGCCCACGGCAATGACCGGTACAGTGACCACTTTTTTGACAGCGGCGGCTGGAGGTACCCCGCCTCCCGCCCCATGACGGCTTGCATCAACATATCGTATCTCCGGATACGGATTTTCCGGGTAAAAAGCTATATCAGGAAACTGGGTATCATCACGGAGGCTCGGGTCTTTGGGCCTGCTATAAAACTCGACCCTTACATGAATAGCATCGGCACCAGCAGCTTGCAGTATTTGAGCTATCCCCTGGCACTCCTCAGGAGTTATGCCATTATCCAATCCAGGCTCAGCCCCATTAATAAGGGCGATGATGGCGAAATCCTTGCCGTTGAGTCTTCTTACTTCCTTAATGATATCAACAACAATTTTAGCACGGCTCTCCAGGCTGCCGACACCATAAGCGTCCTGGCGTTTGTTCCAGGCACGAGATAAAAAACTGTTCAGCAAGTGGTTACAGGCGGCATTCAACTCTATACCTTGAAATCCGGCCCTCTTAGCCCTCTCCACCTGGTCGCCGAATGCCTCTACAATCCCCTCAATCTCAGCAATGGTTAACTCCTTGGGGATTGTTAAATGGGGGATGGGAAGCTCACTTTTACTTAATGATGAAGCAGCTACCGCCTGCGCTCCCAAACCCGTTAGATGCGGTGGAAACATCGGACCTAAATGAAACGTTTGTAAGAATGCGGGACAATCATGTTTTCGGATGGCCTCGGCCAGCCTGGTCATGTCGGGGAGATACTTATCATCGCTCATATGGTATCCCCTGCCCGGCGGAACACCAAGAGGGGCCGCTCCTACGGTTACGATCCCGGCCCCTCCTTTGGCCAAAACCTCATAATGATCAATGATCCCCTGCTGAATATGCCCATCTTCCCACGGATAAAAGCCCGGTGTTGAGCCTGTCTTGAGTAAACGGTTTTTGGTACGCACCGAACCTATATACCCTGGCTCCATCAACCTTCGCAATATCCTCTTCCCAAACATAGTAATACCTCCTACTAAATGACGTTTCTGGCAACTTCCTGCGTAATGGGTATAGGCAGTCTGGCGATGGACTATGGCTTTCCGTTTACCCCGAGGACCGAGGATCCCCTTTTACGGCTACGTGTGAGCTAAGCAGTTGCTTAGCTCACACGTTTCTCATCTACGATTCCCTTCCCAAGGGGGGTGCTGAACTACAATACCATCAGAGTAATTAATCTCCTCAAAGCGTGCTGTTATATGCAGCACGCTGTGAGAAGATGGAACAAGCTTAATCTATATTCCTATTTCTTGTGCTTTTTTATGAGCTTCAAGGCCTTCTTATATACAGCTTTGCCCGGCCGTCCCTTGGCCTCTGCGTCTTGGATCCACTTGTCGTGGATGGGCCCTTTCACCAGGTCATACCACACCTTTATCTGCTCAGGGGTAAGATAGGTGAACTTGTGACCCCATCCTTCAGCATCCTGCTTTGACTTCACTTGATCGGCATTATCCATCTCTTTAAACTTATTGTACCAAATGGAACCTGAATCCATGATGAGTTTCTTAAGATCAGGGGGGAGCTTGTTAAGTTTTTTCGTATTCATGATAACAAACATCGGGGTCATGTTAATACCACCATCGCCGAATATGGTGTGGTAGTTCAGAAGCTCCAACGCCCCGAAGACATTGAGGACCGGCATATGATTCATAATGCCGCCGATCAATCCTGTGTTCAAAGCCGGGGCCATCTCCATGATGTCTATTTGTACCGGCGTGGCGCCTGCTGCCTGCGCTGCTGCAACCGTCATGGTCTCCGCGCCCATGATCTTCATACCCCTAATGTCGGCAGGAACCACGACTTCTTTTTTAACTGTGTGTATGTGGGTAGGCGGCATCATCATAAACGAGATGATGGTTACCCCCTCCCACTCTGCCTGCATCTCTTTAGAGTAATCCAGGAGCTCCAAGTAGAGCTTGCCTGCCTCATGCTGTTGAGGCCAACCCATAAAGGGCAGCGACATGATCAGGTTCAGGATGAAACCATCACGGCTGTCGATAACGTAGTGACCTATATCGACAACACCACTTTGCACACCTCTATATACTTCCTCACCCGATAATAACGCCGCGCCGGAATAGACGGTCAACTCGAGCCTGCCGCCGCTCATCTTATTAACCTGCTCTGCCCAGTAAATGATAGACTGACCCGGACCGGTAAATGGCGGATTGTGGTCGTTCACAATCAGTTTTATTGCCTTATCCGCGGCAAAGGCAGGCACGGCAACCAGCATGGCCAGCATGAGTATCAAGCACATGCCAATAATTAGTCTGCTTTTCTTCATCGTAAAGGCTCCTTATTATTCTATAGTGTTAATATTACTCTATCTTGATCCCACCTCATCGCAGACCTTACATGTGTAATGTCTGGCAAATCATCACCTCCTTCAGACACCATATGTAACGGTTTTGACATACCATAATACTGCTCTATTGTCATCTTTGTTTTTAACCCCGCCAAGCGCGAAAGCCGTCTCCCTGTGCGAGGCGGCTACGTGCGAGCTAAGCAGTTGCTTAGCCCGCACGTTTCTCATCTACGACTACATCGTGTTGGGCAAGAACAGGGCAATCTGCGGGAAAATCGCTAAGATAATTAGACAAACAATTACCGCCACAAGAAATGGAACCGCACCTCGGAATATAGTAACAAGGGGGATACCCGTCACGCCACTGAGGATAAAGGCATCCATCCCCACGGGCGGGGTAACCAGCCCCATTTCTATCAGTATGACTATCATCACCCCATACCATATCGGGTCAAACCCTACGGCGATAACTACGGGGAAGAGAACGGGGATAGTGAGGATAACAGCAGACACAATGTCAAGGAACATACCCAGAATGATGTACAGGATGGCTATCGCAGCGAAAATGGCCATGGGAGGCAGGGGTAGGTTGGCAACAGTCGAACCCAGCAGGATCGTCAGCTTGCTTACGGCCAGAAACTTCATCAAGAGATAAGCCCCGATGATAAGGAGCATGATAAAAGCCGTAGTCTGCCCTCCTTCCAAAAGAGCTGCAAGAAACTTTTTAAAATTGAGCCGTCCCATGGCAATACCGATAACGAGAGCCCCAAAGGCACCAATCGCTCCCGCCTCAGTAGGGGTAAAAACACCCAGGTAGATACCCCCCAATACCAAGATAAAGAGGAGCACCATAGGCCAGGTGAGCTTCAACGATACTATCTTCTCTTTAAAGCTCGTCTTCGGCCCCGCTGGTCCTGCCTTCGGATTACGTGCCGTAATAATTGTGATGGTGGCTACGAACAAGGCTGTGAGAAGTAACCCCGGGAGAAAGCCTGCCATGAACAACCGTGCGATAGACGTTTCCGTTAAAATGCCATATATGATGAAGGCTACACTGGGGGGTATAAGGAAGGCCATCGTACCGGCGCAGACGAGAGAACCGAGAGCCAGTTTTTGGTCATACTTATATTTCTTCATCTCCGGCACCGCTACCTTACCGAGGGTCGCTAATGCCGGCGAACTGACACCGGTGATGGCAGCGAACAGGGCACAGGCTATAACGGTTGCCATAGCCAACCCCCCCCGCAACTGCCCTACCAAGGTATAGGCGGTTTTATACAGGTCCTTGCCCACTCCCGCGTGGAAGATAACGATACCCATGAATACAAAGAGCGGAACACACGTGAGAGGGTACCACGCCATCGTGGTAAACGGAATTTGAGATACCATCCCAAAGGCCGGCTGAATGCCCACAATGTAAGCATAGCCGAAAAACCCAACCATAGCCATGGCCGCTCCAATCCACATTCCGGAAAAGAGGAGGATAAGCAGTACGGCCAGTCCGATAATACCGACAATTTCAGGGCTCATTTTTTCACCACCTTTGCTATATCTTCTATCACCAGGGCCGCTATGGCCAGGCAAAATATGGCAAACCCTACCGACATGACCCAATAAAATGGGGTAAACGATAAATGTAGGAGGGACGTCTGCCTATTGACAACCGTAGCTTCCAGGAAGCTCTTCCAGGTTATAATGACATACGTAACCAGGGCGAAGAAAAACGTAATGCTACCAAAAAGTGCCTGCAACTTTTGCGGAAGACGTGACACTACCAGGTCTACCCGTATATGTGCCCGGTCTATGGCAGCCCATCCCAGTGCCGGAAAAACGATGACCACCATCAAGAGCCTGGAGATCTCTGTCGTACCGGTTATCGGTGCATTGAAAAAGTAACGCAGAAAGACATCAATCACGGTGATCAACATCAGTATCACCATGAAACTCGTCGCCACGTATCCCAATACACGGCTCACCACACGAATTATATTCATCTCTGTCCCTCCTTTCCCTTTCCCTCTCCAAGGGGGGGGGGTGCTCAGTTACAATACCACCCGAGTAATTAATCTCCTCACAGCGTGCTGCATATATAACAACACACTGTGAGGAGATGTGACGAGCGTTTACTTCTTGTAATCTCTTATCAACTGCAAGGCCTTATTATATACTTTTTTGCCCGGCAGCCCCTTAGCTTCTGCGTCTTTTATCCACTGATCGTGGACCGGCCCTTTCACCAGGTTATACCACACCTTTATCTGCTCAGGGGTAAGATAGGTGAAGGTATGCCCCCAGTCTTTGCAGAGCTTCTGCGAGTTCACTATATCGGCTGTATCTAACTCCCTGAACTTCTCGTACCAAATGGAAGCTGAGTCCTTGAGCAGCTTCTGAACATCAGGGGGAAGACCGTTAAGGACCTTGGTGTTCATGACAATAAACATCGGGGTCACGTTAATGCCACCCTCGCCAAATACGGTGTGGGTTTTTACAAGCTCCAACGCCCCGAAGACCCCGAGAACAGGGAAATGGTTCATAATGCCGTCGATCAATCCCGTTTGAATAGACGGAGCCATGTCCCCGATGTCGAGATGTACCGGCGTGGCGCCTGCCGCCTGCATCGATGCATTCAACATAGTCTCCGCGCCCATGATCTTCATGCCCTTCAAGTCATCAGGGGTCTTGACGACTTTTTTAGCCATGTGGACGTGGGTAGGCGGCATCATCATAAACGAGAGTATGGTTACCCCCTCCCACTCTGCCCGCATCTCTTTGGAGTAATCCAGGAGATCCCGATAGAGATCTTCTGTCTCATGCTGCCCAGGCAAGCCCATAAAAGGCAACGACAAGACCAGGTTCAGGATGAAACCCTCACGAGTGTCTATAGCGTAATGAGCAATGTCGCACACACCGGTCTGCACACCCCGGTACGCCTCCTCACCTGACAATAACGCCCCACCATGATGGACAGTTAACTCCACCTTGCCGGCACCTTGCTCGTTAACCGCTTGTACCCAGGCATCTATAGCCTTCCCAGGAGGTGCAAATGGTGGATTGTGGTCATTAACAGTCAGTTTTATCACCTTAGCAGAAGCAATGGTAGGAATACCAACCACCATGGCCAGCATGACTATCAAACACATACCAATAATTAATCTGCTTTTCTTCATCGTAAAGCCTCCTTCTCTATATTGTTAAGTCTCCATATTGTTAAATATTGACCTATTCTGATTCCATCTCATTGTAGACCCTACGTTTGTACGCCTTGCCAATGATCACCTCCTTCCCCTTGGTGACTGTGTCCCTCTGAACACAGATTTACTCCTTAACCCTATAGCGTCGAACAGTATCACCCCCTTTCGGCACAGCCAAGAAATTCTTCTATATCCACCAGACTGCAGCACTATCAGCACCGGTAAATACCTGAGCATAGAAAGATGTGATGTAAGCACTATTATCTGCCATACCAAGCAACCCTGGACGAATCCGAGACACAACGCCGCTTTTCAATCGGGAAATTTTATGATTACGAGCATGCTCGCCGGCGTGTTCGTTTTGTTGATGATCTCCCGTCCCTCTCCGGGACCGATAAAAATCGAATCCCAGGCCTTGAGGGTAATTTCCTCTTTCGGGGTTTTGATCGTTACCTCTCCATCAAGAACGAAATAGATCTTTTCCATGGGTCCTTCGTCGTATTCAGCCCCTCCGCCGGGGAGAAAATGTGATAGACCGATAAAATTTGAGGCCCCTGTCGACTCCTTATCATGGAGCTTCAGTGCGGTCATGTTGAAGTGCTTGGGGGGATCGTATGGCTTTACGTCCTTAAGTTCAACTTTTTTCATTTTCTACCCCTTATTTAAAATTTAAAGCAATTTTTGGTTCTTACTTTATATTTGACAGGGCTCATTCGTCAGGTCCTTCATGGTTTTTACCTTAACGATGGAGAAGAAGATTGATTTTGGCATTATACAAACCTCTATCTAATTCAGACCTATTCTAGCCACAATTTATTCATTCAGAAGGTCTTTCTTGAGTCCATAAACTACGGCGTTTATTTATATGGAAGCCAGCACTCCATCAGCTCTTCGATGGGCCACAGGGACAGCAGTTCGTAGCCATCCTTGGTCACCAGAATATTCTCCTCCAGGCGGACGCCGTCCTTACCGCCCTTCTTACCGGAATAGAACTCCACGGCGATGCACATCCCCTCCTGGAGAGTCTGGGGTTTCATGCCAGCGTGCACGTTCATCTGATTGAAGAAGGGCCGGTCGTGAAGGCTCAATCCCAGTCCGTGGCCGATGGCATAGGGGCCGATATCATTCCAGTTATCGAAACCCCAGTGTTCGGGAGAATCGGGCCATTTGGCCAGAACATCGTAGTCAGTAGCTCCGTCCTTGATGACGCTCATGCCGTCGTACAGATAGGAGCGGCACTCCTCGTAGAGGTCCTTCTGCTCCTGGGTGGCCTTGCCGCAGCAGAACGTACGGTACACACATGACTTGTACCCCTGGTAGGAGGCGCCGTCGACATCGATGTAGACCAAGTCACCGGGGCGCAGGGGCTTATCGGTGAAAGACCAGTCATAGGGGTTGGTGTGATAGCCCGAGCAACAGACCAGGTCTTCGGTGTGGTCGTCGGCTTCTTCGTACAATGCTTTGATGCCGATGGCGACCAGGTCGCACTCGCGCACGCCGGGGCGGATGGCATCAACGATGGCGGCAAAGGCCCTTTCCGAGTTGGCGCAGGTAATGCGCATCAGGTCAATCTCGTCTTTGGTCTTTATCATCCGGGCCTTATCCATCGTGGGTTTGCCGTGGACTACCTTGATGCCTTTTTTCTTGAAGGCCTCGGAATACAGGTAGGAAAGAACGGTGCCGTCAATTGCCAGCGGTTCCTTATCCACGCCGTGCTCCACCATCAGGCTGATTATCTTATCAACAACCTTGTTCAGCACCGGGTCGTCCGGGGTTGCCGCCGCCGGTACGGCCAGCCCTACCGCGGCGTGGAATCTACCATGCATCCAGGGCATGCGGCGCTCGGCCTCTTCCCGGGTGGCGCCGCCGACCATGTGCGGCTCGCCATTTCGGGGGCAAAAGGCAAACTGCGCTTCCAGCTTGCGGATGGGTGTGGTTACGTAGTAGGACGTCAGATAACGGATATTGGCATCATCCCAGGTGACAACAGCCCCCAGGCCGTCCTCGTTTATCTGGTCCTTGGCCCGCTGCAACCGTTCTTTTCGCAGACGGCCATAGTCAACCCTCTGTTCATAATCGACGGCTAACTTACCAAATACTCCCGTTGCCATTTTCTCTCTCTCCTTTCTTTACTGCAGCAATCCCTGTCATGAGAGGACCGATGTGGCATCTCAATGGTCCGCTTTGCCTTGTCATGATCCATCCGATAGTGACAGTCATCGAGCTGACAGCTGCGGTGATAAAGAGGCCTCAGCCCCGCTACCAGACCGCTACCAGAGCCCTGTTGGCGGGCCAGTGCCGGGCAGCCCCATGCGCTCCTCCCAGTTCATATAGCTGATCTTCCACTTCCCATTCTCTCTGACGTATTCCATCTTGTAAAAACCCTGTACCCAGAACAGTGACTGCCCAGTACGGGGATAACAATACATTAAATATATCAGCCACGTGCCTTTGGCCTTGTCATCATCAACCTCGATAACAGGGTGGACCAAAACATCACCTTCCTTGCCGGCATGCGTCTGCGAAAGATCCTCCTTAAACCACTTCCGAATGGCCGCATTACCCGTGATCGGGTCGTGCAGGTACACATCTACCTTGGCATGTTCCGAAAAGCAATCCGCACAGTCATCCCACTCAGTGCATATCAGGGCATTCACATAACGCCTCTGCAAC
>Ga0307426_1000071_pt1 | contig 57763 bp, 56 predicted proteins | sample SalMarWE160340MG_FD_202165 | JGI IMG/M metagenome (GOLD analysis project Ga0307426, IMG submission 202165) | Salt marsh sediment microbial communities from the Plum Island Ecosystem LTER, Massachusetts, United States - WE1603-40 | ecosystem: Environmental > Aquatic > Marine > Intertidal zone >... | reverse complement strand
CGGCCACCACTCACCCCCCGTACGCTTACTCACGCCACTCACACGGACCAGCCCGATAGGACCGCCGCTAATGCGCTTTTGCAGCGCCTCTTTCCCATAGAGAGCGCATAAATACGGCCGCGCTCAAGGCAAAACGACTGAAGGCGGCATCTCTCGGCAACGGAGTCACATTGGGGCAACGCTTGGCGGCCTTCGGATCTTCCCTCAGAGCCATAAGGCGCCCTCACCGACCGCCACGCCAAATACCCGGAGGCGGGAATGCAAATCGGGGCCGAGAAAACTCGGCCCCGATCCGTTCTTCAGTAAGTCGTGCGTGATTAAGGAATTGAGACGCTCGCGGTGAATACGAAGCGCTCGTCACAGGTCGATGCCGTGAAGGGGCACTCCGCCGCGCTCAGATCCGAATCCCAGTAGCGGAAGTCGAAGCTGATGTTGCCGACGCCTAGACCGAGGCCGGCGTTCCAGTAGGAATATTCGCCGCCGCCATTGTAGTCGTCGACGAAGCCGTACAGTGCAGAAACGCTCGGCGTGAACATGTGGATCTTCGGCAGCTCGTAGCCGGCGCTAGCTTCGATAACGCCGTACTCGAGGTCGTGATAATCAGGCGAGTAGAAGTAAATGACGCCGAGTGAGAGCTTGTCGATGGACGTGCTGGCACCCGCCTTCAGCTCGAGGATCTCGGGATCCGTTGCTGAGTAGCCCGGGTAGTCATAGTAGATGAACCCAAAGTCGAACTCGACGTTGCTAAAAGTCGGCTTGATGCCGCCGTAATAGTCGACCTCGATCTGTGCGTCGTCTCCGGGACCAAAATCAAGGCCCGAAGCCCAGACGCCAGCGTAGAACATCCCATATCCAACATCCACGGCGCCTTGAACCGTCGGATCGTTGTCAGTCTGCGAGATACCGCGGAACACGTAGTCCGAGGTGCCCGTCAAGGTCGCGGACCAAGTGAATTTGTCTTCAGCCAGGGCAGTGCCTGACAGTGCGAGAAGTGCGACGCCTGCTGCCCCACATAGGGCTGCAACTCTACGAGACTCGGCCATGGTACTAGACACCCCCGTTACGCTACTGACCAAAAAGCGCCGACTCATCGTGGCCGCACTGCGCGACGCTCTATTCGAACGCTTCTGAAATGTAGCTAAAAGCGTAAACGCCCAGCGACTCAAGGCAAAACGACCGGGTGATTCGCCTCAACGGCAACCCTGTCACATAGATGCAACGTGCAACGTACTTTGTCTATTAATCGCTCAGAAATCGCTCGGAGAAAGGGCAAACAAGAAAGCGTCGAAGACCGACGAAAGGCGGAAATGCACAAAAATTAGGCGCAATACTTTTGGCTTCGAGGACTGGCTGCGGTCGAGCATGATGTGCCTGCGAGAATTTGAGAGTGTCCGGCTCAAAATCACATCCCCAAGAGCCACCCCTTAAGCGAGCGAATGTCTGACACCTCTCCTCACCAGACGGCCCTGATCACAGGCTCGGCGCGGCGCATCGGGCGTGCCATCGCGCTCGACCTGGCGGCGCAAGGCTGGCGCGTGGGCATCCATTACCGGCGCTCGCACGCCGAGGCGCATCAGCTTGCCTCGGAGATCCGCGCCGCCGGCGGCACCGCCGAGCCGCTTGCCAGCAACCTGGCCGATGCCGACGAGGTCGCCTCCCTGATACCGCGATGTGCCGAAGCGCTCGGGGCCCCGACCTGCCTCATCAACAATGCATCGGAGTTTTTTCTCGACACGATCGCATCCCTCACCCCGGCGGACTGGGACACGCATCTCGACATCAATCTCAAGGTGCCGGTCTTTCTCGCGCAGGCGATGTATCTCAATCTGCCGGCAGGGGCCGAAGGCAATGTGATCAACATCATCGACCAGCGGGTGTGGCGTCCCACGCCGGAGTTCTTCTCCTATACAATCTCCAAGGCTGGGCTTTGGACGGCGACGCAGACGCTCGCGCAGGCGATGGCGCCGACGGTGCGCGTCAACGCCATCGGTCCCGGCCCGGTGCTCAAGAGCGTGCACCAGACCGAGCAGGACTTCGCAACTGAGACGCACGACACGCTTCTGAAGCGCGGACCCTCGCTGAGCGAGATTGCCGCGGCGGTGCGGTTCATCCTGGAGACGCCATCGATGACCGGACAGATGATCGTGCTCGACGGCGGCCAGCATCTCGCCTGAGGCCCGTTCCTCAAGCGCGCCGGCGCGCAATGCATCACTCCGGCATTAAGCACCCGCCGAAAGAGAAACGCCGCGCCACATTTCCACCGCTCATTGCCCCAACTCGCGCCCCAATGCTGCGCATTCTCCGTTGCGCCGTCCGACGAGGTGTAAACCAGCCGTTAACGTTAAGCACTTAAGAACGTTTGCGGCTCGTTGGGCCATCAAAAAGCGCAACGCCGCGTCTCAATTACGGGTGTTCCCATGAAGAGACTTCTCGGAGCGACGGTCACGATCGCTCTAGCCGCAGTCCTCGCCCTTCCCGCCATCGCGGCCGACCTTCCCGAGGTCAAAGTTTCCGCCACAAACGCGGTGCCGGCCTGCGCCACGCCAGGGCGCTTGATGGCCTACGTGCGAATGCGCAATCCGAACGTCAGCGACCGCTTCGACGGAGTCGCGACCGAGTACATGCGCCATGGAGAAGAGCTCGGCATTCGCTGGGACATGGCTTTCTTCCAGATGATCCTCGAGACCGGCGCGCTGAGCTACACCGGCGACGTGCGCGCCGACCAGAACAACTTCGCCGGCCTCGGCGCCGCCGGACGCGGCAAGCACGGCGAGCGTTTCGCCGACATTTCGAGCGGCGTCAAAGCGCATCTCCAGCATCTGCTCATGTATGCGGGCGAACACATCGACGACCCCGTCGCCGACCGCACGCGCAAGGTGCAGGAGTGGGGTGTGCTCACCGATTGGCAGAGCTCGATCTCAGGGCCGATGACGTTCTCGCTGATTGCGCAGCAATGGGCGCCGGGGGCACGCACCTACTCCAGCGACATCGCAACGATCAGTGAGGGCTTCTATAACTCGGTGTGCAATGCGCCCGACCCGCGTCCCGAGCTCGTGCAGGAGGCGCGCAAGGGACGCGAGCCCAAGCCCGACACGCAAGTCGCGGCGGCCGCGACCGAAGCGGGCACCGATGCAGACGCTGCCACCACCGCGGTCGCAGAGCCGCTCCCGGGAGCTCAGATCGCCCAACGCACCATTGAGGAGGAGCGCAACGAGGATCGCCAGCGCGCCGCCCTCGGCGCCCCCAGCGTGATGCTCGACGCCGTGGCCGAGACCGCCAAGCCTGCCGCGGAGCAGAAGGCGGCGACGGCCCCGCCCCCCGCGCAGGGCTCGGCCGCGGTTACGCTCATCAATCCCACCAACCCCACTGCCGCCACTGCGACGAAGGATGCTACGGAGACAAAGGCCGACGCCAACCCCACTGCCACGGAGACGAAGGCCGATGGCAGCCCCGCTGTCGCGGAGACGAAGGCCGATGGCGGCGAAGGCGCCAAGGGCGCGGACATCCAGACCGCCTCGGTTGCCGGTGCCGCCGCCACGCAGTTGAAGCTGCCGCCGCCCGCCAAATCGACCACCACGTGCAAGGTGTGGACGGCGAGCTACGGCGGTCAAAGGGCCGTCCTCATCAGGGCGACGACCCAGGGCACGGTCAACTACACCGTGCTCGATGTGAACGAGACATCCGAGAAGCGTGAGGTCGACGCCTACATCGCGGCCTACGCCAAGGGCGGCGAGCGGGTCGGCGCATTCGCCAACCAGACGCAGGCGCTCGACAAGGCTTTCGAGCTCTGCCCCGAAGGCTAGTCCGCCGCCGACGCCGACCGTTTAGGGGGGTCAACACATTCGAGACGGCACGGGGCGCACCGGCGCCGGAGTGCGCCGTCGTGCAGCTCGCATAGGATCAGCATGCCCACCCCACAAAGACGCGCCGGCACGCTTCTCGTGACTTGGTGCCGCCGCGGCGTGTGTGCCGCATTGGCCCTGTGCTTGCCCCTGGCGACGTCACACGCGGGCACGCCCCGGATCCGCACCTCGGCTGAGAATCTCGTGCCGGCGTGCGTCACGCCCGACCGGCTGATGGCCTTTCTCAAGGCCCGCAACCAACATCTCGACCCGCGCTACGAGCACATCGCCGGCTGGTACAAGCACCACGGCGAGGCGTGGCATGTGCGATGGGACTACGCCTTCTTCCAGATGCTGGTGGAAACGAACTTCCTCATCTACAAGCGCGGCAACGGACGCTGGGGCGACGTCGATCCGCGCCAGAACAACTTTGCCGGTCTGGGCACCACCGGCGGCGGTGTGCCGGGCGATAGCTACCCCGATGTCCAGACGGGGGTTCTGGCGCAGATCCAGCATCTCGTCGTCTACTCCGGCGAGCACGTCGACGCGCCGGTCGGCGCGCGCACCAGCCTCAAGCAGGACGACCTCCTGGAGACGGTTGCGCACCTCAAAGGACGCACGACGTTTGCCGACCTTTCCCGCCGCTGGGCCGCCGACCGGCACTACGGCGCCAGCATCGAGTGGGTCGCAGGCCGCTACCGGGCCAAGTACTGCAACGGCAGGACTGCGAGCGCGGATGCCCGGGTTGAGCTGAAAAGCACCCACGCACCAACACTTGTGCGTGCCGGGCTCGGCGGACCAGGCGGCGTCATGCGCGTTCCAGGCGGCGTCACGCGCGTCGCCGATGACTCGCCGGTGCGCACCATCTGGTCGCGTTCGGGCCAACCCGCACCCGCTGCGGCCCCGCCGGAGCGCCCTGCGCCCGCGCAGGCGGTCGAGCCGGCGCCTGGGCCGGCGGTGCCCGAGCCGCCCGTCAGGGCGCAGCGTCAAGCCGCGCCTGCACCCGCAGAGGGCCCATCGCCTGTCGCGACCACGCCGCCTGTAGCGACCACGCCCCCTTCGGCAACGGTTTCGGCCCCGTCGACGGTTTCGGCCCCGACCCCGGTCTCGGCCCCCGCGCCCGCTCCGGTCGAGCACGTGCCGCCGGCCGCGCAGGTATTTGACGAGCCGCGCGCCTTCGCGTTCGCTGCGGCCATGAATGCAGCCACGCTCAGCACGAGCCCCACGCCGCAATCGATCGCCGCCACAGCGCAATGCCGCGTGCTGTCGGCGAGCTACGGCGGCAAGAAAACGCTTCTGGTGCGCGCGCAGTCCGGTGCCGAGGTGCAATACACCGCACTGACGGTGCTCGACGGCTTCGAAGGCTCGATGCTTGAGAACTATCTCAAGGCGCATGCGCCCGGCGGCGCCAGCGTCGGCTCGTTTGCCACGAAGGACGCAGCGCTTGCCAAGGCCAGAGAGCTTTGCCCCGGGGCAGCGGAAGCCGCAAGCCGCGCCGATGCAAACTCGGGCTAGCCGGGCCCCGTCGTCGCCGCGCTTAGTTGCCCGCCATGGCGTCGGCGACACTCATGTCGTTCCCCCGCCAGCTGAACGTCTTGCCGAGCCACGCCTGCGCCCACAAGGCCGGCAGCATCAGATCGCGCACCAGCCAAGCAAGGGGCGACCACGCGCCGACGTGCCAGCCCGCCGTGCGCGCCAGATAGGCCTCGCAGGCGTACCAGAACGCCGCGAGCGGAACGACGACGCTTGCGACGGATGCGTCGGACGCTGCCGCCGCATAGGCCGCGGCGAGCAGCGGTAGGAAGCTTCCCGACAGCACCTCCGGCAGGAAGAAGAGCGGGAACGTGGCACGCCGCAGCCGCGCCCAGCGGACCTGGCGCGACCATACCTGCGCCGCGGAGCGCCGCCCCAACGGCTGCGCGAAGGCCCGGTCGACGAGCCGCACGCGCAAGCCGGCCCGGCGCACGACCTTGGTGGCGGCCGCGTCCTCCGCGATCTCGGCACCCAACGCGCGAATACCGCCGGCATGCTCGAGCAGCTCGCGCCGCCAGAGCATGGTCTTACCTTGCGCAAACCCGAGCCCGGCGGTGTCCGCGGCATACTGCCAGCGTGCCTGGTAGGTATTGAGAAAGGCGCACTCCACCTCCGCCCAGAGCCCCTGCGGCATGCATCCGATCGGCGGCGAGCACACCAAGCCGGTGTCGCTGCGCCAGCTCAGGAGCAACCGCTGCAGGTAGTCGCGCGGCATAAGCACGTTGCTGTCCGCCATCACAACCCACTCGTAGCGGGCCGCGCGCCAGCCTTTGATCAGATTGTTGAGCTTGGGGTTCGACGTGACGTCGTCCTGCCGATGAGCAGCCGCGCCTCCACGTGCGGGTAGGCGGCCATCAGACGCCTGATCGCAGGCACCGCGGGATCGTTGGCATCGGCACAGCACAAGATCAGCTCATAGTGCGGGTAGTCGAGCTCAAAGCCCGAGCGCAACGTCATCTCGTCGAAGGGATCGAGACCACGCACAGGTCTCAGCACGCTTACGGGCGCGGCGATCGCCACCGGCCGTCCGGTGCTCTTCGATCGCGACCGATAAGCCGCAAGAAGCGTGCTCACGAGATGGAGAAGCGTGGCGAAGCAAGCGAAACACGCGCACGCCCATGCGAACTCAGCCATCGGCCACCCTGGCTAAGGCAAGCGGAAGCGTGAATTAGATGCGAGATTCCATGACACGCTGATGACAGGGGAGCCGGGCCACGGACAACCAAGCGTTAGGTGCTGTCCTGAAAGCGAAGCCGGTCTACTCGGCGGGGGCGAGATATTTGAGCGCCACGTTGGACAGCGCGCCGCCGACCACGCAGGGAATGCCTGCGTAGATCTGACCCATGGCACCGGCGGCAACGCACCCCAGTGCGAACACGGTTTGTCCCGCCTGCCCCCACCACGCGAAATTCTGCCGCGCCGCTGAGCCCTTGGTCTTCAGCTCCTCGATAGCGTCGAGCGCGTCCTTGCGGATGTGCGCCAGCTCGAAGGTCTCCGCCGACTCGATTACGTCACGCAACGGCACGGCGACGGCCTGCGGCTGATGCGGAAGCGATGTCTTGAGGTAGGCGAGCAGATCGCCATCGCGCGAGGCGTTCTGCGCCAGCGTCCATTTGACCATGCTGCCGATGGTGAGTTTCTCGACATCGTTCCTGTCGACCGACCATGCCAGCGCTCTGACGAGCCGTTGAATGGGCTCCGACGACCCGGTTGCGAAGTAGTAGCCCCAGTTGGCATCGACGGCGATCGGGCTGTCGAGCGGCAGCTCCCTCAAGACCTTCATCTTGCCGAAGAGATAGCGCTCGATGACGATGCGCCTGGCCGGCATGCGCTCGACGAACTTGCCCATGAGCTCTTTCCAGTCGGATAGACCCGAGTAGGCGATCGCCTTGACGATCAACACCTGGTCGGGCGGCGGCATGGGAAACATGTCGGCGATGAGCGTCTCGGCCTTGTCGCGGTTGGCTCCGATGACGCCGGCGACGAAGCCCACATAGATGCCCGCCTGCTCAATGTCCTTGAGAAGGCCGAGCTCGAGCATGGCCTTTACGGCGTCGGGAAGACGCTCGGGCTGGGGATGGTGGCGGTACACGTTGATCCACTGCAGGACATGCTCGGCCTTGGTGAACGCGGGCGCGTCCTTTGCCTTGCGCTTGGCATCCGCCGCTGCCGGCAGCAGCAGGAGCGCGAGCACGGCAAAAGCACGCACCGCCAGATGCATGAAATGGCCCAACCGCGCACTCAACTGCGCATCCTTCCCCAAGGCATGTAACCTGCTTTCCCAGCCCACCCCGAGCCGGGCGATGACACAAGAAAAGCCCGTATTGTCAATTTGATGGCAAAGGGCGCCGGGCTTGCCAATTCCGCACCTCAAACGGTCAGGACGATCTTGCCGACGTGGCTTTCCTCCATGCGGGCGTGGGCCTTGGCCGCATCGGCAAGGGGAAAGGTGGAATCCACGACGATACGGACCCGGCCGTCGGCAACGAGCGGCATTGCCTTCTCCTCCACCGCGCGGGCAATGGCCGCCTTAACCTCGTTTGAGCGAATGCGCAGGGTCGAGCCGGTGAGCGTCAGGCGCTTAAGCATGACGCGCATAAGGTCGATGGTCACCTTGGACCCCTTCTGGAAAGCGATGTAAACGAGGCGCCCGTCGTCGGCGAGCGAGCGGATGTTGCGCTCCACGTAGTCGCCGCCGACGATGTCGAGGATCACGTCGACGCCGCGCCCGCCGGTCTCGGCCTTCGCCACCTCGGCGAAGTCCTCAAGCGTATAGTCGACGGCGCGCGTTGCCCCGAGCCTGTTGCAGATCTCGCACTTTTCGGCGGAGCCCACGGTGGTGATGACCTTGGCGCCGAAAGCGTGGGCGAGCTGGATCGCCGTGACGCCGATGCCGCTCGTGCCACCGTGCATCAGGAACCACTCGCCGCTCCTCAAGGCGCCGCGCTCGAACACGTTGTGCCAGACCGTGAAGAAGCTTTCGGGAATGGCGGCGGCTTCGGTCGTGCCGAGGTTGGAGGGCACAGGCAGGCATGACGTCTCCTCGGCCAGGCAGTATTCGGCATAGCCGCCGCCGCTGACGAGAGCCATCACCTGATCGCCCGCCTTGAAGCGCTGCGTTCCTTCACCTGCGGCCGCGACCGTGCCGGCGACCTCCAGGCCAGGGATCTCCGAATGCCCCTTGGGCGCCGGATAGAGCCCCAGGCGCTGCATCACGTCCGGCCGGTTGACCCCGGCTGCCGCGACTTTGACCAAGAGCTGCCCGGAGCCCGGCTGAGGGACCGGCAGCGTCACGGGTTGCAGCACCTCCGGACCGCCTTTGCCGGCGATGGCAACCGCGGTCATGGTGGCGGGCGGTGTGGACATCGTTAACCCCATATTACGCGCTGCGCGCACTGATGCCCGAGCCAGGCTGTCGAGACAAGCCCGGCGATTGGCGGCCCGGCTTCTTGTGGACGCGGCCGAGTTGTCGCAGACTTTGTGCTCGGCACCACTGGCGGGCATGACAAGCAGGAGCTGGCCCATGGACTGGGATGACATCAAGCCCAAACCCGCCGCGGGCACCGTGATCGGCGAGAGCCTCGAGACGCTGTCGGTCGCGGAGCTCGAGGCGCGCATCGGCGAGCTGGAGCGCGAGATTGCGCGCATCAAAACGGAGCTCGATGCCAAGCGACGCCACGAGGACGCGGCAAGCGCGCTCTTCAAACGTTAAGGCAAGCTTTCGCAGAGCGCAGCCGGCGGGCTGCCGCCAGGCGCGCGTGCACGCCCGCGCACACTTCGCTGCGCGTCCCACAAACGTAAGCAGGACATCGTGCGCGCGCACGTGCGCGTTAACGCTTTGTTAGGGTTAGGCAGGGTAATTTCCCGTTATCCAGTCATCTGGATCCTGAGTGGCGCTCGCCACTCTGTTTGACGCCTCCCTGTTGACTTCAGAGCCGCTGCAAGGCGGCTCTTTTTTTGCATCCACAGAACAGCAGGCAAAACGCCCCGCTTTTGGCCATGTTGTTAACTATGGCTTGGCAGGGTAGGACAGTGGTCATGATGTTTTCCAGGTGAGTAAGTGTGTCAGATCAAGTCATGAGAAACAGGTCTAGCGTCGAGAGCACCTTCGCGCCCGGTAGCGTTACCGTATCTTTCGGGGAGCGGTACCAGGCATCAGAGCAATTCGATCTGGTCTTCAAGGAGGGCATGGCGCTGGTCGAGCGTACCGCCGCCTACCTGGAAGGCCCGGGACGAGCCGAGGCCAAGCGTCTCGCCGCTCCCGTCAACGTCCTTTATGCGGCGGAAAGCATGCGGCTCACGACGCGGCTGCTCGATCTCGCCTCATGGCTCCTGATCCGCCGCGCCATCAAGGAAGGCGAGATCAGCGAGGCCGAAGCCGAGAATAAGCGCAAGAACGTCACGCTGCAGAGCCCGGCCAAGGCCGCGCACGTGCAAGGCTTCGCCACGCTGCCGCAGGGCCTGCAGGTCCTGATCGAGGAAAGCGACGCGCTCAACGAACGCATCGTGCGGCTCGACCGCGCCTTGAACGTCAAAGTCGACGGCCTCGAGAACGTGGGCGCGGAGCCCGTGCTCGCCAACCCGGTCGGGATGCAGATCAACCGGCTGCGCGTCGCCTTCAGCAACTAGCCGGCGCGTTGGCGGTGCCAAGAATCGACAAGCCCGGCCAAATCGGCCGGGCTTGCTTGTATTCGGGCGCGGCGCGACGCCTAAATCTTCAGAACAGGCCCTCGAACTTCTTCTTGAAGCGCGACAGACGCCCGCCGCGGTCGGTCAGACGCTGATCGCCGCCCGTCCAGGCGGGATGGGACGTCGGGTCGATCTCCAGGTGAAGCTCGTCGCCCTCTTTGCCGTAGGTCGAGTAGGTGATGAACTCGGTGCCGTCGGTCATCACAACCTTGATCTGGTGATAGTCGGGATGCAGATCCGGATCGTTCTTCATGGGCTTTCTCGCGGGTGTCTTGCCTCGCCTCGGGCGCAAATGCGCCCTCCAACGGTGCAATCTGGTGTTTTGGAGCGGTCTCTATAGTCGAGATGGGAAACGCGCACAACCCGAAGGGCCCCCGAGCAGCCGCCTGGCGCGTCCCGATGCCACTTGAGCGGGCAGCACCTGTCGGGCATGGTCCGCCTCACGTCGCCAGTCCGGCCGCACGGCCGGCCAAGACAAGAGCATTGAGACTTTGAGCGGCACCAGCAGCACAGCGCCTCAGCGCCCGGTCCCCAAGGCGGGTCCCGCCCGACCCGACGGGGAGCCGCAAGAGCGGCCGGTCTCGCTGCGCCCGCTGCTGGCGCTCAGGCCCTACGTCACCAGGCACCCCCTGACGCTGGCACTCGCCGGCATCGCCCTCGTCATCTCGGCGATGGCCATGCTCGCCATCCCAATGGCGGTGCGGCGCATGATCGACTTGGGCTTCCTGTCGAAGGACGGGGTGCTGATCGACCGCTACTTCGCCATGCTGATCGTGGTTGGCCTGGTGCTCGCCGTGGCCAGTGCGGCGCGCTTCTACTACGTCAACTGGCTCGGCGAGCGCATCGTCGCCGATCTGCGCTCCGACATCTTCCGGCATGTCGCCGGGCTCGGCCCCGCATTCTTCGAGCGCACGCACTCGGGCGAGCTGATGAGCCGCCTCACGGCCGACACGACCCAGATCAAGTCGTTCGCCGATTCCTCCATGTCGCAGGCGCTGCGCAGTCTCATCATGCTCGTCGGCGCGCTTATCATGATGTTCGTCACGAGCCCGCGTCTGTCCTTGCTGGTGCTGCTTGCTATTCCGCTGATCGTGGTGCCGCTCATTGCCTTCGGGCGCTTGGTGCGGCGCCTGTCGAGACAGGCCCAGGACACGCTCGCCGAGGCCTCGGCCTATGCGGCGGAGAACTTGAGCGCGGTGCGCACCATGCAGGCCTTCGCGCACGAGGATGTCGCCGCGGCACGCTACCGCGGCGCGGTGGAGCGCGCCTTCGACGCCGCCAAGGGCCGCATGAAAGCGAGGGCCGCGCTTACGGCGCTCGCCATGTTCCTGGTGATTGCCAGCATCACCGGCATCTTGTGGTTCGCCGCCTCCTCGGTGGTCGGCGGCGAGATGAGCGTCGGTCGCCTGGGACAGTTCGTGCTTTATGCGGTGTTTGCCGCCGCCGCTTTCGCGCAAATCTCCGAGGTCTGGGGCGAGGTGAGCCAAGCGGCCGGCACCGCGGAGCGCCTCACCGAGCTCTTGGCGATGCAGCCGGAGATCCGCTCGCCTGCCAAGCCCGTGGCGATGCCGCAGCCGCCGCGCGGTGATGTCGAATTTGCCGACGTGCACTTCGCCTACCCCGACCGTCCCGCCGCTGCGGCGCTCAACGGCGTGTCGTTCCACGTCAAGCCGGGCGAGACGGTTGCTCTCGTCGGCCCGTCGGGGGCCGGCAAGACCACGATCTTCAACCTGCTGCTGCGGTTCTTCGATCCGATTTCGGGCGAGGTCCGCATCGACGGCGTGCGCGTTCGCGACGCCGCGGTCGATGCTCTTCGTGCGCGCTCCGCGCTGGTGCCGCAGGACGTCGCCTTGTTTGCCGATACGATCGCCGAGAACATCCGCTACGGCGCCCCCGACGCCAGCATCGAGGCCGTAGAGCGGGCGGCAACCGCAGCGCAAGCCGACGAGTTTATCCGCGCCCTGCCCAAGGGCTATCACACCAGGCTCGGCGAGCGCGGCATCTCGCTTTCCGGCGGACAGCGCCAGCGCATCGCCATTGCCCGCGCGCTGCTCAAGGATGCGCCCATCCTGCTCCTGGACGAGGCGACGAGCGCGCTCGACGCGGAGAGCGAGTCACTTGTGCAGCGCGCCCTGGAGCGCGTCATGCGTGGCCGCACCACCGTGGTCATCGCCCACAGGCTCGCCACCGTGCAGAAGGCCGACCGCATCCTGGTGATGGACAAGGGGCGCATCATTGAGCGGGGAACGCACGCCGAGCTGGTGGCGCACGGCGGCCTCTACGGGCGGCTCGCCGAGATGCAGTTCGGCGCCGAGGCGGCGGAATAGGCACGGCCGACGCGGACCGCCAAACCGGCCATGGCCCGCGGCTCGGGCGAATACACGGCACCTTAACAGCTCGATGCTAAGACCGGGCGGTCAATTCAGGACCGACCGCACCGGGCGTTCGCCGGGTAGAACAAAGTCGACGCGGCGAGGGAGAGACGATCGCATGGCGACAAAAACGGACAGCGCACTGACGACCGTCGCGCCGCCGGGAAGCAATCCGGGCCCGGCACCGCTGTGGGTCTGGCTGCTCGTGCTGGGCCTCGTCGCCGTTGCCATCTATGCAGGCTACACGGCCCTTTCCAACCATCAGCTCTACTTCGACACCGAGACCGCGCGGCAGACATTGGAAAGAAACAAGAACCGCCTCAGCGCCAACCTCGCGGACATGCGCCAGCAGGTGGAGCAAGCCGACGCGGCGCGAGTCGAGGCCGAGGCCGCTCTCGAGCAGTCGCGCGCCGACGCCGAGGCCGCTTCCGCGCAGATCAGCGACCTGCAGAGCCAGATCAACGCGCAGCAGGCCCGCATCAAGACGCTGGAAAGCGCCGTCTCCGTTGCCGAGGACAACGCCCGGCAGGCCACAGCCGCCAAAGCGGCGCTCGAGGGCGAGGTCGAAAGCCTCAAGAGCCGGTTCAACGAGATTCAATCCAAGCTCGATTCCGCCTTGCAGGACCTGACGCAGGCCCAGCAGCAAAGCCAGAGCCAGACGCCGGCGCCCTGAGGTGCCGGCCGGCGTAGAACGCCGCCTGCACAAAACATCCCGACTGCCCCGGCTCCTATCTGTTGGTCAGCTTGAGCTCGATGCGGCGGTTCTTCTGCAGGCTCGCCTCGTCGGTGCCCTTCTCCAGCGGTCGAAACTCGCCGTAGCCGGCCGCAACGAGACGCTCGGGCGACACGCCGCGGCTGATCAGATAACGCACGACCGAGATGGCACGCGAGGTCGACAACTCCCAGTTGGAGGGGAAATTCGAGCTGGAGATCGGCCGGATATCGGTGTGCCCGTCGACCTGGAGTGCCCAATTGATCTCCTTGGGAATCTCGCGCTCGAGCTCGATGATGGCGGATGCGAGCTGATCCATGGCGCTGAGGCCCTCCGGCGTCAGCGTGGCTGAGCCGGACGGGAACAGCACCTCAGACTCGAACACGAACCGGTCGCCGACGACGCGAATGTCCTTGCGGCCCTTGAGCAGCTCGCGCAAGCGCCCGAAGAAGTCCGAGCGGTAGCGCTGCAGCTCCTGCACCTGCCGGGCCAGCGCCGCATTGAGGCGCGCACCCAGATCCTTGATGCGCGTCTGGCTCTCCTGATCCTTCTTCTCCGAGGCCTCGAGCGCATCGTTCAAGGCGGCAATCTGCCGGCGCAGCGACAGCAGCTGCTGGTTGAGAATATCGACCTTGGCGAGCGCCTCGCTGGATATGTTCCTCTGGTTCTCCAGATCCGCCGTGAGCCCCGAGATGCGCGCCTGCGCCGCCTTCGCCTGCTCGTCGCCCGTCAGCGCGAAGCCCGAAAGCTTGGTGTTCTCCTCACGCAGCGTCGACAGTGTCGCCTGCAGGGCGGAGAGCTCGTCCTCCGCCGACTTGCTCTTGCCCTTCTCGAGCGCCAGCAGATTGGTGAGCTCGGTGATTTGCCGCGTCAGCCGTCTGAGCGCGGTGTCCTTGCCGCTTGCCTCCTCGGCGGCGAAGTACTGCGCCAGCATGAAGATCGACATGAGAAAGATGACGACGAGCAGCAGCGTCGACAGGACGTCGACATAGCCCGGCCAGAACAGTGCATATTCACCTGAGCCCCGTCTGCGTCCGCCGGCCATATTTTATCTCCGGCGCTGGATGTTGCCGGCGAGCTCTCTCAGCGCACTGGCGACATCCGACTGTTGTGCGGATTGCTCGTCGACCCATTCGCGCACGACCTTCTGCTCGGCCCGCATCTGCGAGACGAGCTGATTGACGCCGCGGGCAAGCTCGCGGATCTGGTCGTCGCCGACGCCACCGCCTGCACCGATCGAGCCGGCGATCGCCTGGTCGCCGAGGCGGTTGGATAGATCCTCGACCGCGCGCTGCATGTGCAGGATCGCCGACGAGAGCTGGCGGTTCACCTGATCGCTGGAAACGTTGGTGCCGGGCGTCAGCTCGGTGATGCCCGAAAGCCATTCCTCCAGCTCGTTGTAGAATCGGTTGTGCGCGTGGCTCGCCTGCAGCTCGAGAAAGCCCAGCACCAGCGAGCCGGCGAGGCCCAGCAGCGAGGACGAGAAGGCGGTGCCCATGCCCTTGAGCGGAGCGGCCAGGCCCGCCTTGAGATCGGAGAAGAGCGTGACGTTGTTGGTGGCGTTGGTATCGATCGCATCGATGGCACCGCCGACGGAGGTGATCGTCTGCAAGAGCCCCCAGAAAGTGCCGAGCAGGCCCAGGAAGACCAGGAGGCCGACGAGATAGCGTCCGGTGTCGCGCGCCTCGTCGAGCCGCGAGCTGATCGAGTCCATGATGGAGCGCATCGAGACGGTCGACAACGAGAGCACGCCGGTACGGTCGCGCAGCAGCGCCGCCATCGGCGCCAGCAGGATCGGCTGGTGCGAGATCGCGAGCCCCGGGTCGGCGATGCGGAAGGCGTTGACCCAACGGATTTCCGGATAGAGGCGAACGACCTGACGGAAGGCATAGAGAATGCCGAGGCACAGCACGGCCACGATGAGGCCATTGAGCCCCGGATTGTTCATGAACGACAAGATGAGCTGCTTGTGCAGGATGGCCGCCAGGAAGGCGACCAACGTCAGGAAGATGAGCATCCTGATGAGGAAAACCCCCGGGGGCGTCAGCGTCCTGTGCAGCGGGGACGAAGCCGCGTCGGGGTGTCGTCTTCTGGCCATTGGCAATCTCCGCTGCGCGCCGCGCGTGAAGGACGCGCGAGCTTACCCAAAGCCATTGACAGCACAAGTCGGCAACATCGTGCCGCCAGAACGGTGAATCTCAAGCCTTGGCGCCGGCCCCTGTTAGCAGGGGCAGAAAGGCCTTTTGCAGGCTTGAGTTCGTTGCCAGAACCTCGGATTTCTCGAACATTTCCGTGCCGCCCGACAGGTCGCAGATCGCGCCGCCGGCCTCGCGCACCAGCACAATTCCCGCCGCCATGTCCCAAGGCTTGATGCCCCGCTCCCAGTAGGCGTCGAAGCGTCCGGCGGCGGTCCACGCCAGATCGAGCGCGGACGTGCCCGTGCGCCGCACCCCGGCGACCTCCTTGATCACGGTCTTGAGCTCTTGCAGAAAGAGGGTGTGGCCTGGACGCCCAAGATGCGGCATGCCGGTGGTGATCAACGCATCGGCGAGCGTTTTGCGTACCGCCACGCGCAGCCGGCGCCGGTCGTTGAGGTAGGCGCCCTTCCCCCTCTCGGCCGTAAACAGCTCGTCGGCAACCGGGTTGTAGATGACGCCAGCGACAAGCTGGCCCTCGCGCTCCAGTCCGATCGAGATCGCAAACAGCGGAACCCCGTGCAGGAAGTTGGTGGTGCCGTCGAGCGGATCGACGATCCAACGATGCGAGCGGTCGGCGCCGGGAATCTCACCGCGCTCCTCCATGAGGAAGCTGTAGTCGGGCCGCGCCTTCGACAATTCGCCGTAGATGATGTCCTCGGCCCGATGATCGGCTGAGCTGACGAAATTGGCCGGGCCCTTGACCGACACCTGCAGGTTCTCGACCTCGCCGAAATCACGTACCAGGCTGCGGCCTGCCTTGCGTGCGGCCGCGATCATGACGTTCATCAGGGCGGAGGTGGGCATGTCGAGTGAGCGCTTTCTGGGTGACCGGCACGCCGGGTGGGGGGCTCGCCGCGAGCGGCAGGCACGCGTGCCTTGACGGCGATGGCTGGCGCCCGACTAGCGTCTTAGGTGCCCGCTGGCAAGGCGATCGTCACTCAAAAGAACAGACCCGCCTTCTCGCGCCACTCGGCGGCGGCTCTCTGAGCCTCCAGCCGCTGCTTCTCCGGCAGCTCTGCGACGAGGGCGTCGAGCTTGTCGTCCTTCAGGCCGCCGGCCTTGGCGATGAGCCGCCACTTGGCCGCCTCGAAGGCGCTCTTCTTCACGCCGACACCCTCCGCGTAGACATAGGCAAGCCGATTTTGTGCCGCCGCCAATCCCTTTTGCGCGGCCGACATCAGATAGTGGATGGCATTGGGCTCGTCGCGCGTCAGACCGAGCCCGCGCAGCAGCATGACGGCGTACTCCAGCTGTGCCGCCGCCATCCCCTGCGCGGCCGCCTTGCGCAGCCAGCGCGAAGCCTCGAGCGCGCTGGCAGGAACGCCGACGCCATGCTGATAAAGCCCGGCCAGATCGTATTGGGCAGCTGCGACACCTTTTTCTGCGGCAAAGCGGATGTGCTGCGCGGCCCGGTAGGGGTTCTCCGGCTTGCCGTCGCCCTTAAGAAAGAGCAGGCCGAGGTTGTAGTTGGCCCGGGGATGCTGGGTCCGCGCCGCCTTCTCGAAAAGCTCGGCCGCCTTGGCCCGGTCCTTCTTGACGCCGCGCCCCTCCGCATAGAGCACGCCCAGCTCGAACGTCGCCTGGATGTCGCCGAGCTCGGCGGCGCGCGCATACCACTGCGCCGCGCGCGCCGGGTCCTTGCTGATGCCGAGCCCCTCCGCATAGAGGCGCCCGATGAGCGTATGGGCCTGCGGGTCTCCTTTCTTGGCGGCCGCCTCCGCCAGCTTCAATGCGGTGAGGTACTGCCCCTGATCGAAGGCGATGTAGGCCGCATCGTCGCCCGACGGCTCCACCATGGTCCTGGGCTGCGCGCTCGTGCCTGGCGCGGCGCTGTCGGCGGCGGCCGGCGAAGCTTTGGGCGCGGTTTGCAGCTGGACGGGCCTGCCGGGAGGACGCTTTGGCGGCTCGGCCTGCTTGAACCAGGAGCTCGTCTCCGCATGCGCGGGCGGCACGGCCATGATGCCGAGCACGAGGAGCGCCGCGAGCCGCACGGGCATCCTCATGCCACGTCCTCCGCGGCCGCCAGCGCCGCTTTGACGTCCTGCGCCCAGCGCCGCAAATCCTCGGGGTCGAGACCTGGCGGGGGCCGCATAGCGACGAAGTCGGCGCCCGCCTGCGCCAGCGCGGCAGCATCACCAGCCGTCTCCACGTCAAAGGCGACGCACGGCACCTCGAAGATCTCGCTCCACCACGCCATGAGCTCGAGACGGCGCGCTCGCGCCGCCTCGCGGTCCTCAACGTGCGGGGGAATGCCGAAGCCGACGTAGTCGGCACCGCCCTCGCCCAGCGTCATCGCATCATGGCGCGATCGTCCCGCGTCGGCGCCGACGATGAAGCGGCCGCCGAGGATCTCACGCGCCTCTGCGAAGCGCGCACAGATATCCTTGCTCCAGGGCAGATGGACGCCATCGGCGCGCAGCGTGCGTGCAAGCTGTGCGTCCGCCTCGATGAGTGCCGCCGTTCCTCTCGCCTGTGCCATGTCGACGAGCGGCTTGGCGGCCGCGGCATCGAGCGGCTCGTCCTTGGCCGGTGCGATGAGCAGCGCGGCAGCATCGACGCCCGCCAAAAGGCCCTCGGCCGCAGGCACGGAGATGCCGGCGGCGACGACGAGATAAGGCGTTGTTTCACTCGGGCGCGCCACAGGCACACCTCCCTACGGCCGCTGGAGTGGCAACTGCGAGCCTATTCAACCCCAATGGGGCGGAAAAGCGACACCTTGCAGCGGCAGCGGGCCACTCAGGGCGTTGTGGCCGGCCGAGCGGGCTTGCGGGCGCCGGCATCGCGAGCTGCGAGCAACCAGCCCAGGAGCGCTGCGGCCGTGGCAGCACCCAGGAATTGCGCGGCCAGAAAGGCCGGCACGTCGCCGGGAGCTATGCCTGAGAACGTATCGCTGATCGAGCGGGCGATGGTTACTGCCGGGTTGGCGAAAGACGTCGATGCCGTGAACCAGTAGGCCGACGTGATGTATAGACCAACCGCGGGCGCCATGGCATCGGGCTTGAAGCGCAAGCAGCCCAGAATGGTCATCAGGAGGCCGAAGGTCGCAACGAACTCGGCGAACCACTGCGGCAGCCCCGTGCGGCCATGCAGCGACAGCTGCAACGTCTCCAGGTCGAACATGACGTGCGCAAAGATGGTGCCGATACAGCCGCCGACGATCTGGGCGGCGATGTAGGCCGCCGTCGTGCGCCGGTCGAGATCGCCGCGCAGCATCATGACGAAGCTCACCGCCGGATTGAAGTGCGCCCCCGACAGCGGCATGAACACGGTGATGATGACGAACAGGACCGCGCCTGTCGGAATGGTGTTGCACAGAAGGGCAACGGCGCCGTTACCGCCGGCGAGCGCCTCGGCCATGATGCCGGAGCCGACGACGGCGGCCACGAGAAATCCGGTTCCCAGCGCCTCGGCCGTCAGGCGCCGGGAGAGATCGTAGCTCTGCATGGGCATGCCCCTCTTGAGTAGCTGTCGGCGGGTCGTGGCGGCTCAGCAGCATCCCCCGCTTTCAGATGCCGGCGCGCCGGCGCCGGTGGCGAACGGGATCGCGGTCCCGCAGCCGGGGAAGATGCCATAGTGAGTGGAAAAGTCGCCAACAAAGTCGAAGTGGGTGGCGAACCGCGTCTCGGCCAGCATGCGCCAGGTGTTGCCGCACACGGGAAACACTTTGCCGCGCTCGATCAGGTGATGGCCGTCGAGCTCGAAGACGTCGGGATCCACGCCAAGGCCGCCCTTGTAGATGACGGCTTGCCCGTAGTCCTCGCACGCAGGCTCGAGTCCATCCAGCTTGAACAGCCGGTAGGTGGCGGAAAAGAATTTCGCCTGGCCCAGCCTGCGCTTTACTGCGTCGTCGGTGATGTCGATCGGCCGGCTCGCAACGAGACGCGGATCGAGGAAGCCCGCCTCCTTCGCCATGGGCATGAAGTCGTTCCAGTAGAGGGCCCCGCCCAGGCATTCTCCATAAAGCAGCGGATCGGATCTGATGGCATCGGGCAAGCGCCGGTCGCAGTAGACGTCGGCGAAATAGAGCTCGCCGCCCGGCTTCAACAGATCGTGGGCGCCGCGCAGAACCGCCGCCTTATCGACCGACAGGTTGATCACGCAGTTTGAGACCACGACATCGAAGCTCTGCGGCTCCAGCCCCAGCTGATCCAGCTTCTCGATGTAGCCTTGGAGGAAGCGCACGTTGGGCTTCGGATAGCCGAACCGCGCCATGTGCCAGTCGACGTGGGCTCTCGCCGTTGCAAGCTGCTCATCCGTCATGTCGACGCCGACGATCTCGCCCCCGGGCCCAACGAGCTGCGCCAGCAGGTAGGCGTCGCGGCCCGAGCCCGAGCCCAGATCGAGAACGCGGCGCCATTCGAGCGCTGCGGGCGCCACCATGCCGCAACCGTAATACTTGGAGGTGACCTCCACGTGCACGTTTGCAAGCAGCGGCTCCAGGTGCGCTGGAAGGCTTGCGCAGTCGCAACACGCCGAGGTCTTCAAGTCCTTGGAACTCTTCAGCGTCTTGCCATAGTAGTCCTTCACGACGTCGAGTTGCATTGCCAGGCTCCCTAAACGCTGCCATGGAAATTAGCGCAGTATTCTAGTCCTGTTCGCGCAAATCACAGCTCGAGTTACATCGAGCCGAGCCGGCCGCATCTTGCTGGCACATCGCAAAGCCCTTCTCGACCGATCTTGGAACGACCGTCAGCACTCGTGCCACCATAGGACCGCGTTCACCGCAATTCGTCGCACAATTCTGCTATAGCTGCGCCACGAAACGCCCAGCAGAGGGAGACCCGAAATGGCTCAACCGTTATCACCAGCCAGCCTCGAAGAGCGGCTTATGGCAACGAAGCGTCTCATTGCTGAAAAGTGGGGCTGGTTCCTCGCACTCGGAATTGCTCTGATCGTGGTCGGCCTCGCCGCCATCGTGTTTCCGTTCTTCTCCACCGTGTTCTTCAAAGTGTTCCTCGGCTGGTTGTTCCTGATCGGAGGCGTGGTGATGATCATCCACGCATTCTCTGCCCAGGGCTGGCAGGGGTTCCTGTGGAACCTGCTGATCGGCATCCTTTATCTGATCGCCGGCGGTTACCTCGCGTTCTTCCTTTACACGGGCCTGCTGGCGGTCGCCCTCCTGCTCGTCATCCTGTTCGCCGTGGAGGGCGTGTTCGAGGTGATCATGGCCTTCCGCATCCGCCCGCACGAGGGCTGGGGCTTCCTGCTTCTGAGCGGCATCGCCGCGCTGGCGGTCGCCCTCATCATCGCGCTCGACCTGCCAGGCTCGGCCGTCTGGGCGCTTGGCCTTCTGGTCGGCATCAATCTGCTGTTCTCCGGCTGGAGCTACATCTTTCTGGCGCTGGCCGGCCGCCGGGCACATGAGCAGGCTGCCGCCGCGTGATGAGGAGAATTTTTACAGCTTCAGTCTAAGAAGGCTCGGTGCGCGGCGGCTCGTTTGGATCCATCGCGCACCGAGTGATTTGCGTAGGATCCAACCTGTCATGAGAATGTTAGCGTTGTTTACCGTCGCCGCGCTCGGCGGCGCCCTGGCGCTTAATGCCGCCGACACCGCGTTGGCACCCGGCGCGCAGGCTCAAGACGAATCGGCCGCAAGCATCATCGCCGTGCAGATCCGCAAGCAGGGCTTTGCTTGCGAGAAGGCGGAAAGCGCCGACAGGGACCTGGGCGCCACGAGGCCCGACCTGCCGGTCTGGACGCTCAAGTGCACCAACGCGAGCTATCGCGTGGAGCTGGTGCCCAACATGGCCGCCAAAGTCGAGCGCCTCGACTAAGGCCGGGCCCCGAACGCACCTTCAGGTGCGCCAGGGGTGCGCGGGAAGATCGCTGACGCCCACCACCTTGACGCCGGCCTCCGCCACCTTGTGATCGTTCTCAACCGCGCTGCCGCTGACACCGATGGCGCCGATGAGGACGCCCTCCTCGTCGACGATCGGCAGCCCGCCCGGGAACGTTATCAGCCCCTCGTTCGAGTGCTCGATGCCGTAGAGCGACTCGCCCGGTTGCGACAGCTTGCCGATCTCTCCCGTCGGCATGCCGAAGAACACGGCCGTCCTCGCCTTCTTGATGGCGATGTCGATGGAGCCGACCCAGGCGTCGTCCATGCGCAGGAACGCCTTGAGGTTGGCGCCTGAATCGACAACGGCAATGCACATCTGGGTGTCGAGCTTCGCCGCCCTCTTGCGTGCAGCCTCGATCGCCTTTTGCGCCTGCTCCATCGTGACGTGCATGGGTCTCTCCGATGATCCGGCCTGCGGGGGTCGCGTTCGCCAGCTTGCCGATCTGCGGTAAACTTTCCCGAAACCGCGCAAACCGTTTCCCCTGGCGAGAGCAAAGCTGTGCAAGCCTTCGCCCTCCCCCGTGGGCTCTCACAAGAGTTTGATATTATTGTAATATTCTTATTACTAGAACATGATTGACTCATACAACTTCTGATTGTATTTGTCTTCAATGAATGAGAAGGAGCACTGGGTCGGCCTAAGATGGCAGGTGTCACCACCGACGGCGAGATGGTGCTGCGAGCCTTGCGGCGGACCCTGCTATCGCTGCTCGACGGGCCGGCCAAGCGCTACACATACGAGAAGGCTTCGGAAAAGACCGGGATCGTCCAAAGCAGGCTTCATACGCTTGCCCAATGCTTTGTACCGGTACGGATCGACAACCTCCCAGAATTGCTCATCGCGCTGGAGAAGCTCGACCCCAACCTTCTCAATCGCGAACTCTGGTTCAACCGCTTCGTCGAGGAGGACCGCCTTCGACTGAATTCCGGTCGCGCGCGCGATTTCCAATCCAAGCCGAACCAGAACAAAGACGAGACAAGAGAAATGGCGGCACCCATCGGACGTCTTGATGGCCAACACTTTAGCGGCCAAGCGGCTGCGGTCGGCGCAAACCGTTATCGGATCGCGTTCTTTCCCAATGCCTTTCGCAAGGAAACGGTCATTGAGCAGCCGATCAACCTCACAATTCAGAGCCTAACGGTCCTCCATACGCCGAGCGGACCATCCTTCGCCCCCGATTGGACGCGGCTCGAAAGCGATCTTGACACATTGCGGCATGGAGCACTCACGGACGAGCAATTGGCTTACATCGAGCGATCGACATACCAGCTTCCGCACCTGCGGCGGCTGGCCCGATCGTTGGCCGTATCGGAGCGCTTGATGATTGCGAGCCGGCCGGGCCGGAGCGGCCTCACGTTGCTCAAAGGCATGGCTGATTGGAAATACCTGGAAGAGATTTTGGAGCGTGTCACTATGAAGGAAATTACAGAACGGAACCTCCCCGCCACGTATGAGTATTGCCGGGGAATTTGCGGAAATCCGAACAACGCAATCGATGGAGTCGTTATCCTTCAATACAACACTGTAAAGAAGGAGCTCCACATCACCTATTTCAGCCCGATAAAGTTCTGCGATGAATCCCGCAGACCAGATGTACAGATCGACTTCGGCGGCCTCATCGAGCGAGTGAAACCCCTGATGGAGGATCTCATCACCGCCAATGCAGCCGGCGAACCAGAATTTCTAACGCTGCATCAGATGAGGGTTGCCATCATGCAGTTGGACCACGCCGACCTCAATCAAGGGCTCATCGAAATAGTCGCCTACCTCAACTTCAAGGGCGACAGGCGAGAAGACACGGAAGAAAACGCGGTGCGTTACAATTCGGAGCTCTCGGAAGCATATCGGCTGGACAAGGGCTTGGACCACAGATTGGAGCTGCGGAAAAAGTGAGCCCGCGCGAAATCACGCTGCCACAACGCCGCAGCGATACCGTCTGACGCGTCGCGGCGGCTCGTGCGCGCCTCAGGCGGCTTTCTCCAACTGCTCGCTCCACTTGCCCTGCGCCGCCAGCGAGTTCATCTTCGCCCGGTGCGTAAAGGCCCGCTGGCCCGCCGCCACGTTCTCCGACTTGCCGCCCCAGGCATGAAGGGCCGCGTGCTGAAGTGCGCGGCCGTAGGAGAACGTGAGCTTCCAGGGCACGCCGCCGATCTGGTTCATGAGCGAGAGGTTCTCGGTCGCCTGCTCGTCGGACTGGCCGCCGGACAGGAAGGCGATGCCGGGGACGGCGGCGGGCACGGTCGACTTGAGACATTTGATGGTCAGCTCGGCGACCTGCACAGGGCTCGCCTGCTTGGGACACTTCTGGCCGGCGATGATCATGTTCGGCTTGAGGATCATCCCCTCCAACTCCACGCGGGCATCATAGAGCTCGCGGAAGACGGTGCGCTGCGTCCACTCCGTCACCTCGAAGCAGCGCTCGATCGTGTGGTCGGCATGCGGCCCGTCCATCAGCACCTCCGGCTCCACGACCGGCACGATGCCCGCCTCCTGACAAAGCGCGGCATAACGCGCCAACGCATGGGCGTTGGCCTTGACGCAGTTCCACGTGGGGGTGCCGTCGGAGATGGTGATCACCGCGCGCCACTTGGCGAACCGGGCGCCGAGCTTGTAGTACTCGGCCAGGCGCTCGCGCAGACCGTCGAGACCTTCGGTGACCTTCTCGATCTCGACATAGGGACCGGCGAGCGGCTTTGCGCCCTCGTCCACCTTGATGCCGGGGATGGCGCCCGCCGCCCGGATGACGTCGACCAGCGGCGTGCCGTCCTTCGCCTTCTGGCGAATGGTCTCGTCGTAGAGGATCACGCCGGAGACGTGGTTCTTCATGCCCTCGGGCGCGCGGAACAGCATTTCGCGATAGTCGCGGCGCGTCTCCTCGGTCGAGGTGACGCCAATGCTGTCGAAGCGTTTCTTGATCGTGCCCGTGCTCTCGTCGGCCGCCAGGAGCCCCTTGCCCGGAGCGACCATGGCGTTGGCGATATCGGAAAGCTTCTCTGTCATGGGGAGACCTCTTATCCGGCAATCTGGCAATTCCGCTGGAGTGGACTTAGCGCCAATTGGCCATCGGGGCCAGTGCAAGCAATGCAAGGGACGGCACCAGGACCGCTCGAGCGGCGGCCACCCGCGAGCTGCCGCCACACGACACCAATACTATAGGTGCCGCGGCCGGGCGGGTGCGCCCTGCAAATATCCCCAACCGATCGTTAGCGGGCGGCGATCGGCGGCTGCGCAAATCCTAAAGCGACGAAAACCCCGCGAAACCTCCGATCGGGTCGCATCTGGAACTCTGCGCGGCCCCTCGCGTTGCCTTCAATTGGAGCGAAACCTCCAACCAGGAGCAACATCATGACACGCTCAAAGCCGACAGTCCCGCCACCCCGCGGCTATCCTGCGGAAAAGGCCCGCCAAGGCGAGATCATTCTCAAGAGCCGCCTGCAGCGCACGATCTTCATCGCCGGGCTGGCCGGCCTCGTCATACTGGCGCTCGCCATCAACTTCATGCGCTGAGGCCCGCGCGCTAGGAGCTCGCCATGGCGATTTGTGACACCTGCGGAAACGACCACGACAAGGCCTTCCAGGTGACGAAGGCCGGCAAGACGATGACCTTCGACAGCTTCGAATGCGTGATCGCCGCAATGGCGCCCTCGTGCGCGCACTGCGGCTGCCGCGTAATCGGACACGGGGTCGAGGCCGGCGGCGCCATCTACTGCTGTGCTCACTGCGCCGGTCAGGAGAACGTCGCAGGGCTGAAGGACCGCACTTGAGGCGCGCTCAGAAGAGCCGGCGCTGCAGGAAGGCTGGATAGCTTTCGTTGCGCGCCGCCGCCAGGCCGAGCTTGCTCAGGGCCGCGTTCGCCGCTCCGGCCTCGACCGCCTCAACCGCAACGGTCTGCAGCCGGTCCTCGCCGATCTTCAGCTCGGTATACTCCGCCTCGCAGTCGCCGAGATCAAAGAGCGTGCGCGACTTCTCGACGACGATCGTTGCAAGCGCCGGCTGCTCATCGGCCCACTGCAAGAGCGCCGCCTCCGTGAACGGCGGCCGGCCGCCAAGATCGACGTCGAGGCCGAGCGCGGGCGCGGCGACGTTCTCGACCTCCGCGGCCGCAACCGGGAGCTCGGAGGCAAGAATAGGCTGCCACTGCTCCAGCATCTGCAGGCGTCCGCGCAGACCTTTGACCTCGAGCCGGCCCCTGCGGATCTTCACGTTTGCCTCGATGTTGAGCCGGGTCACGATGTAGGGCTCGCGGCTTGGCGGCTGTAGGATACCGGCAGCGAGCGCGGCTAGCGCGTCCCTGACCCACGTCAGGTCTGCATCGAACTGGCGGAACTCGAAGCGCGTGGCGTCCTGAAACTTCATGACGCGGTAGCCTCTCTTATCTCGCCCCGGACCCATGCCAAACAGGTGAAAGCGAAAAACTGTTCCCCGTCTTCAAGTAGTGAACCTCTCCAGCACGCTAAGCGCCTCGTCGATGTCGGCCGCCGTGTGGTCGGCGCAGATCTGAAAGCGGATCTCCTCCTCGCCCTTGGGAACCACGGGATAGCTCAGCCCGGTGGCGAGAATGCCCTCTTCGTGCAGGTGCGCCACGAGGCGTCCCGTGCGCTCGGTGTCGCGCACCAGCAGCGGCACGACGGGATGCTCGCCCGCGACCGTCTCGAGGCCGAGCCGGGTCAGCCCATCGCGGAAGCGCGCCGTCATGGTGCGAAGGTGATTGAGCTGAGCGCGGCCCCACTCGCTGTCGACGCGATCGACGGCGACGCGCGCCGCCTCGGCTTCGCCCGGCGTGATCGGATTGGAATAGATGTAGAAGGGCGAGGTTTCGCGCAGGTAGCCGACGATGACGCGGCTTGCGACCACGTAGCCGCCGTTGATGCCGAATGCCTTGCCGAGCGTGCCAACGAGCAGGTCGACCCTGTCGCAGCCGGTGACCTCCTCGGTGCCGCGCCCGGTCCCGCCGAAGCCGCCAACGCCGTGCGAGTCATCGACCACGACGATGACGTTCTCGGCGAATTCATTATCGAACGCGGCTGCCAGCGTCATGATGCGATCGAGCGGCGCGTGGTCCCCGCGCATCGAGAACACGCCGTCGGTGACGATGATGGCGCGCGTGCACGTCCCGGCGACGTCGGCCAGATGTCGTTCCAGCTCGCCGAGATCCAGGTGGGCGTAGATGCGCTTTTGCGCCGGCCGCGCCAGCGCGATGGCGTTGATGATGCAGTTGTGATTGAGCGCGTCGCTGATGACGGCGGTCTTGTCGGTAATGAGCGGCGGCAGCACGCCCATGACGGTGGCATAGGCCGAGCTGAACAGCATCCCGGCCTCGCGGCCGTGGAACCGCGCCAGCCGCTGCTCGAGCGCGACGTGCGGCGCCCATGTGCCGCTGATGAAGCGCACCGCCCCCGGCCCCGCGCCGTAGCGGCGCACGGCCTCCTCCTCCGCCGCGACGACGCGCGACTCGAAGGAGAGCCCCAGGTAGCTGTTGGAGTTCATGCGCAAGAAGGGCTTGCCGTCACTGCCCGCGATTAGAAATCGCGGCCCCTTGCCGCCCTCCGGCGGGACCATGCCGCGCACGACCGACTCAGAGCCCTTCAAACGGCCCGAGGCGCGCAGCTCGTCGAGCCTTGCCTGCAACAGCGGCGTCAACCTGCTTGTCGGCATCTCACCCTCCCGACGCTAGTGCTTGCGCGCGGCTGCGAGCTTGTCCTCCAGCCGCCTCAGCATGTCCTCGGTCATCGCCTCCAGATCGTACCGCGGCGCCCACCCCCAATCTGCGTGCGCCGCGCTGTCGTCCATCGAGCGCGGCCAGCTGTCGGCGATCGCCTGGCGCACGGGGTCGACATCATACTCGACGGCGAAGCCGGGAATGCGCCGTCTGATGGCGTCGGCGATCTCCGCCGGCGTCACGCTCATTGCGGTGACGTTGTAGGCATTGCGGTGGTTGAGGCGCGCCGGATCGGCCTCCATGAGCTCGATCATCGCCGCAAGGGCGTCCGGCATGTACATCATGTCGAGGCGCGTGTCGGCCGCCAGGAAGCAGCTGTAGCTGGCGTAGCGCACCGCGTGATAGTGCATCTCGACGGCGTAGTCCGTGGTGCCGCCCCCCGGCGCGGCGACATAGGAGACGAGGCCGGGAAGCCGCAGGCCGCGCGTATCGATGCCGAAGCGGGAGGCGTAATAGTCGCACAACAGCTCGCCCGCGACCTTGGTCACGCCGTAGATGGTGTTGGGCCGCTGGATCGTGACCTGGGGCGTGGCATCGCGCGGCGTCGACGGCCCGAAGGCGCCGATGGAGCTCGGGAAGAACACCTGGCAGCCGTACTCGCGCGCCACCTCCAGCACATTGTAGAGGCCGCTCATGTTGACGCTCCAGGCCAGCTGGGGCGCGGCCTCCGCCGAGGCCGAAAGCAAGGCGGCGAGGTGATAGATCGTGCCCACGGCATAGCGCCGCACCGCCTCGTGCAGCTGGTGCGCCTCGGTGCAATCGAGGTGGCCATAGGGCGCAAGCGCCGCCGCGCTGCCCGGCGGCAGCACTTTCAGGTCGGTGGCGATCACACGGTCGGCCCCGTAGCGATCGCGCAGCGCAGGCACGAGCTCGGACCCGATCTGTCCGAGTGCTCCCGTGACCAGGATCGACGCCATGTGAACCTCCACGCGCGGCCGAGCCAGCAAGCCTTATGGCAGGTAAAGTCGTCTACCGCCGTTAACGCGACGCGGCGTCATCAACAATGCTGCAGGTCAGTTCGGCCCGCGATCAACCATAGTAGCTGCGGTACCATTCGACGAAGCGCGCGATGCCCACCTCGATCGGTGTCGCCGGCTTGAAGCCCACGTCCTCAACGAGCGCGTCCACGTCGGCGCACGTCCTGGGCACGTCACCTGGCTGCAGCGGCAACAAGTTCTTCTTGGCCTCCCGCCCCAGCGCCTTCTCCAGGCAGCCGATGAAATGCATGAGCTCGACGGGGGTGTTGTTGCCGATGTTGTAGATGCGGTAGGGGGCCGACGAGGTGGCCGGATCCGGATTGTTACCGCTCCAGCCCTCGTCGGGCGTCGCGACCTTGTCGGCGGTGCGCACCACCCCTTCCACGATGTCGTCGATGTAGGTGAAGTCGCGCGCGTGCCGGCCCTCGTTGAAGACGTCGATCGGCTCGCCGGCGAGGATCTTGCGGGTGAACAGAAACAGCGCCATGTCCGGTCGGCCCCACGGGCCGTAAACCGTGAAGAAGCGCAGTCCCGTCACCGGCAGGCGATATAGGTGCGCATAGGAGTGCGCCATGAGCTCGTTTGCCTTCTTGGTGGCGGCATAGAGGCTCAGCGGGTGATCGACGTTCTGGTGGACGCTGAACGGCATGCTGGTGTTGGCGCCGTACACGGAGCTGGTGGAGGCAAAAACGAGGTGCTCGACCGCGTTGTGGCGGCAGCCCTCCAGCACGTGCAGCATGCCGACCAGATTGGAATCGACGTAGGCGTGCGGGTTTTCCAGGGAGTGGCGGACGCCGGCCTGGGCAGCGAGGTGGATCACGCGTTGCGGCCGCACCTGGGAAAACAATGCCTCCATCCCGGCGCGGTCGGTGAGGTCGAGCTTATGGAAGCTGAACCCATTGCGGCCCTGCAGCTGGGCCAGGCGCGCCTCCTTGAGCGCGGCGTCGTAGTAGGCACTGAGGTTGTCGAGCCCGATCACCTCGTCGCCGCGGTCCAGGAGCGCCTTGGCCGTATGGTAGCCGATGAAGCCGGCGGCTCCGGTGACGAGAAATCGCATGATGGTTACCTTGCGGTAGGCCTACCGCGCCACGCCGGCGGGAGCGGCCGCAGGGCGCCGCTAAGTTATAGCAAAGCGCCTGTCAAGGCGCGGCAACACTGACATGGGGGCCAGGTTGCTTGGGCGCCTGCGAGCGGATAGATTGCCGCCGCCACATAAGAGCGACCATGGGGCTTCGGGTGTCATTGCCGATGGAGGTCATCGTTGCTCGTGCCACACGCCGCCGCAAACGCCTTGCCTGTAAAGAGCACGCTCTGCCCTCGCATCACAATGCGGCCCAATCAGCGTTCCATGCACGAGAGCAACGGGATCGGAAATGTACAACGGGCGTTGCGCAATTGATTTGGGAGGGCAGCGAGCGTGTTGAAAGATCTGGCCGAAAAGGCCCCAACAGATGAGATCGCGGCTTATTTTGCGGAGTTGGGGCGGGTCTTTTCGTCGGTCCGGGTGAGCGACGGCGAGGGGCGGCCGATGAGCCTCGGTGCAGGCTTCGACTGGGTCGCCGAGCGGGCCCTCGGCGCCCACGCGGCGGGAAAGAAGGTGATCCTGATCGGCAATGGCGGAAGCGCCGTCATCGCCAGCCACCAAGCCATCGAGTTGGTCAAGAACGGCGGCGTTCGCGCCCTGGCGCTCAACGACGGCGCCGCCCTCACCGCGCTTGCCAACGACCTTGGCTACGCCAACGTCTTCGCCGAGCAGCTGCGGGTCCTCGGGCGGCCCGGCGACCTGCTGGTCGCGATCAGCAGCTCCGGGCAATCGACCAACATTCTCAAAGCGGTGGAGGTGGCGCGAGCCCAGGAGATGCTCATCACCACCTTCAGCGGCTTTCGGCCCAACAACCTGCTGCGCGAGCAGGGGGACGTGAATTTCTACGTCGACTCCGATCAGTACGGCTACGTCGAGATCGCGCATCACGCTTTGGTTCAGGCCATACTCGACCTCAACATCATACCCAAGCGGGTCACGGATTGATCGAGGAAGATCGCTTGTAATGCATGGACTTTCGCCTCGCCCGAGCGCACACGACGCGGCTCTGCGTGTGTCCATCAGCGGCGTGCAAGGCGACGGGAAATCGACCCTGTCGGGCCGCCTGATCGACGTCTGCGGCGCACTGCCCGGCGCCACACCTGCGGCCCAGGCGCATCCAAAGTCGGCCGACGACGGCGCCCATCACGCCTTCGCCAGCGCAAAGCGCGCCTTCCTTTGCGTGGAAACCGCGAGCGATCAGACCGATCCCCGCCTCATCGCCCGCGACGTCGCCAGCAGCGACCTCTCGGTCATCGTCGCCGACGTCCGCGCAGGGCTGACGCCGCAGACGCAGCACCATGCCGCCATGGCCTGCACGATCGGCGTGCGCCATCTCGTTCTTGCCGTGAACAAGCTCGACCTGATCGGGTGGGACCAGAAGTCCTTTGAGGAAATGGCGACGGCGTTTCAGGGGCTTGCGGCACACTTCGATATCGCCTCCGCAACCGCCATCCCGCTCTCGGCGCTCACGGGTGACAACGTCGCGGCGCCGAGCGCAAACATGCCGTGGTACGCGGGGCCAACCCTCCTGTCGTGCCTGGAGGCGGTCGAGGTCGATGCCAGCAGCACGGCGCGCCCGCTGCGCCTGCCGATCTCGTCGATTTCCCGTCCGGATCCGGACCGCCGGCACTATGTGGGCACGATCGCGAGCGGGACGCTCCGCCGCGGCGACAAAGTCCAGGTGGCGGTCTCCGGTGTGGAGAGCACCGTCGACCAGATCCTTGTCGACGGCAAGCAGCGCGACGAGGCGCTTGCCGGAGACAGCGTGGCGGTAGGTCTTTCCGGTCATGTCGACGTCGGCAGCGGCGACATTCTCGTTCACCCAGGCGAGCGGCCGCAGACAACAGAGCAGTTCGCCGCCCATCTCGTTTGGATGGCGGACGAGCCGCTGCTTCCCGGCCGCGACTACTCGCTCAGGATCGGAACGCGAGAGGTGCCGGCCAGCATAACCTCCGTGAAATACCGCCTCGAAACCGACACGCTGCGTCACGACGCGGCCCGTACGCTCCGGCGCAACGAGATCGGCGCCTGCCAGATCGCCGCCTCCGCCCCGCTCGCCGTCGACGACTTTGCCGATTTCCCCGAGACGGGCCGTTTCGTTCTGCAAGACCGCCACTTTGGCGACATTATCGCCGCAGGCACCGTCGACTTCGCCCTGCGGCGCGGGATGAACGTTCATCTCCAGCCGCTCACCGTGGGCAAGAACGTCCGCGCCGGGCTCAAGAAGCAGGGCCAGTGCATCCTCTGGTTCACGGGGCTGTCGGGTGCCGGCAAGTCGACGATCGCCAATCTCGTGGAAGGGCTGCTCGCGGAGAGCGCGCACCACACCTATCTTCTCGACGGCGACAACGTGCGCCACGGGCTCAACAAGGATCTCGGCTTCACCGCCGCCGACCGCGTCGAGAACATTCGCCGGGTGGGCGAGGTGGCGAAGCTGTTCGTGGACGCCGGCCTCATCGTGCTGTGCTCCTTCATCTCGCCGTTCCGCGCCGAGCGCGCCGCCGTCCGCGGCCTCGTGGACACGACCGAGTTTCTGGAGATTTTCGTCAAGGCGCCGCTCGACATCTGCGAGCAGCGCGATCCCAAGGGGCTCTATGCCAAGAGTCGCTCCGGCCGGCTGCCCAACTTCACCGGCATTGATTCACCCTACGAGCAGCCTGAGCATCCCGATCTCGTTCTGGATACGACCTCCGCCCCCGCCGAAGTGCTCGCCCAGCAGGTCATTGCCCTGCTCCGGTCACGGGGCCTCATAGCGGCCGCGACGGCAAACGGGCGCCCCTGAGATCTATCCTGTGCGTAAACTCGCCGCAGGCACCCGTAGGTGTGATTCTTTTTCCCCAGCCACCATTCGGCAAACAAAGTCTCTGGGCAGTGTTCCGCCGCCCACCGGCCCACCCGGGGGGACGGGCTGCCTCCGCCGCGTTGCAGAGGCGGCCTCAGCCCAAAAACCATTGGAAATCCCCAGGCGGCGCGTGAGCAGTGGCCAATAGAACACATCTGACAAATTTGTCCGCGCACCAATCGCACCGCCGAAGGCGTTTGGGTAATCTTCGGCTCGTTGCTGGGGAATGATCTCTATGGCTTTCTTTCGGCGTGCAACCAATCGGTTACGGCCTCTGGTGGTGCTCTGCGGATGCGCCTTGGCCGGCTGCTCCACCATGCAGGACATGGCCGGCCTGCAGCGCCCTGGATACCAGGACAACGGCTCCTATGTCCTCAGCGCTCACGAGCAGGGGATGGGGTGTCGCGAGTTGCAGGAGCGCTCGATGGGGCTGCAGGAGCGGATGCAGGCGCTTTCGGTATCCGCACTCGAGCAGGTGCAGCAGGTGCCGAACACGGTGGCCGCGGCGTGGGGCAGATTGTTCGGCGCCCCCGGCGATGGAGTGCCCGCGATCGCCGAGTACAAAGAGGCGAGCGCGGAATCGGCGGCGTTGAATGCGACGCTCACCAAGAAGGGATGCGCGCCGACCTCCACGGCATCGATCAGGCGCTGACCGATCGCATACGTGCGCGCTTTCCCCGCCTGTCTTGATTGTGGGCTTGAGCGATCAGGACGACCTGCCGCGAGCCAATAAGAGGCTCATGCCCAATCCGACAAGCGACGCAGCGAACCCGAACATGCCGACGAACCAGCTCTGCCACATGCCGTAGCTCGACGCACCCATGACCGCCGCAGTTGCGAAGGTGGCAAAGACATAAGGCTGGAACTGCCGCGCCAGGCCGTTGATGGCCTGCAGCACCGAAAGCCCCAAAAGGGTCAGCAGGGTTGCGCCCACCAGCCCCAGCTCGAACCACGTCTGCAGATAGACGCTGTGCGAATGCACCGACAGCGTACGCCGCATGCCTTCTTCCGGCTGAACCAGACCTTTTTCTTCGAGCAGCGGCCCCAGCACGTAGGTGCTTCTTGCTCCGATGCCGAGCCATGGTGCGTACAGCACCTGCTCTGCGGTGTAATTCCAGATGATGATGCGGTGGCGGGCCGACGCCTGCAGCCACGATGCCGCCTGTAGATCGAGCCGATGGGCCAGCAAAGCCGCGGGCAGCATGGCGAGGCATGCAATCACCCAGCCAGCGGCTAGAGCGCGCACCGTCAGGCGCGGCACCAGCTGCGCACAGGCAAAAACGGCAAGGCCGCAGAAAAAAGCAAGCTTTGAGGTCTCATGCTCAGAGAGCAGCACAACCGCGGAGCCGACGACCACGGTGGGGATCGCTACGAAAGCTGCCTCGCGCCGCTCTAGAGTACCCACGATCGCCATGACGGTCGGCCAGAGGAAGATCGTGAGCGGGGCCATGTTGCGCGTGAGGTCGTCCCGGGAGATGGCGACCAGCTTTGCGCCCGACCAGACGAAGTAGCCGCCCGATTTCAGGTCCCCCGGCTGCAGTCCGAGCGCATTGAAAAGCCAGATCTTGATGCTCTGATCGGTCAGCAGCTCGATAAGCAGATAGAGCATCGCCACGACAAACCCGACCCAAACACCCTCTCCCATGTGCAGCAGGTTGGGCCGCGGCTGCTCGCCCAGCAGCTGCATCAACGCATAAGTCGCGAATGCGACCAGCATCGCAAAGAGGACCATGGGAAGGGCGGAGGTCGGCGCCAATGCCCACGTGGTGCTCAGCGCGGCGTAGAGAAGGAATACGGCCAAATGCCAGAAAACGGGCCCGCGCCGCGGCACCGCGACACCGAGCCGGCCGCGCATGGCGGCGGCGATAAGAAAGCCGGCCAACGTGGCAGCGAAGAGAAACGGCACGGTCCTGGCGCTCACCAGCGCCGCGGCGACCGCCACCATGATGATCGAGCCGAGGATGATGCCCTCGCTGCGCGAGGCAAGCGGGTGTCGGACCCTGTCGAGATCGTTGGAGAACATCTCCCACCTTGGGTCGCGCCGGCCCCGGATTCGTTTGGCCGACGCTAAGACCGCGATCCGCCCAACTCAATCGATCTTGCGCCGGCAGCCGTCAATCCGGCCGCGACATGTGGCTCTGTGGCCATTTGCAGGGAGCATCAAGGTGTCTTCAGGCGGGAGGCGACGCCCGCCTCATGCCGCTTCGGAGTCGGTCCTGCCCGGCTTGGGCTGGTGCAGTGCGTCCACCTCGAAGGGGATGCACTCGAGCGCGGCCCTGTTGCGGCCCATCGACCCGAGCGCCGCGATCATGCGCCCCTCGCGGCGCAGCACGTGGTCAGCGTGCGTGACGAAAAGCCGGTTGGGGATCGCCGTGTCGGACGAGCGGCGCAAAGCGCGGGCGATGACATCCTCCGGCGCTCGCGGGTTCAAGGCGCAAAGCGTTATGAAGGCGGCGGCCGTCGAGCGGCTGATCCCCGCAAAGCAGTGAATCAACAGCGGCGCCTTTTTGTCCCAGGCATGCACGAAGTCGAGAAGCTCGGCGACGTGTTCCATGTTCGGCGGCGTCGCACCGGGCTGAGGGTCGGTGATGTCGTGCATGTCGAGCCGCAGATGGCGACCATGGGCAATCGAAGCCGGGGTCCCCGGCAGCAGATCGGCGTTGATCGCGCTCACGAGATGCAGAGCGCCGGTCCGCTCGATCATCTCGGGCACGTGCCGCAAAGCGCAAACGTGGATGGCTGCCGGCTTGCGGAGGCTCATGGTCTCTCCCGTTCGAGTCACCTCGGTGGTTCCCGCCAAGTGACAGGTAAGCATGACCGTTTCAAGAACACAGGGCACGCTCTGGTTGATGCTTTGCACCGCAACAGCGTTAACCCCCCAATTTGGGGCTTTGGTTCGAAAAAATAGATTTCAGACCGCGGCTCCGCGCGAGCGGGACCGGCATCGACGCGCGCAGGCGCCCGCGCGAGCTAAATTGCTGTGGGCAATCCCTTCTTGCACTTAGGCACACATTGCAAAGGCTGCGCAACATGGGTAGCGACCTTGCAGAGGCTCGCGGCTCCGGCGCTGCTCGGCGGCGAACGCGATCTGGGGGTAGCCCGCGATTGGCCACAGTTCAGCACAACTTGCGCCACGATGGCTTGACCTTGCCGTCCTTGAAGCGCGCGGCAGAGCCCATCTGCAATCGCGTGCTCGTGCTCATCACCGAGGATTGGTTCGCGCTCTCGCACTTCACGCCGCTGTTGCGTGAGCTGCGCGCGCTGTCGCGCGACGTTGTCCTCGTCACGGGCTCCTCGGGCCGGCTTGGAGAGATCAGGCAACTTGGGGTGCGCACGATAGACTTCGACATGCGTCGGGGCTCGTTCAATCCCCTCGTGCAAGCGGCCGTCGCACGCCGCCTTGCGCGCGTCATCGACGCCGAGCGTCCCGATGTGGTCCACGCCATATCCCTGCAGCCCATGATGCTCGCTAGCCTCGCACTCGATCGCGCGATCCATCGGCCCCATGCGCTCCTCTTGCACGTCACGGGCTTGGGATACGTCGGCGTCTCCCGCTCACCGACCGCTGCATTGGCTCGCGGCTTGATCTTCCGCCTCATCCGCAAGTCCTGCCGGCGATCGCAGCCCTGGCTTCTCGCCGAGAACCCCGACGATATCGCGTTTGTGATCTCGCGCGGCATCGGGCGCGAGGATCGGAGCTCGATCGTGCCCGGTGCCGGCGTGGACCCCATTGAGTTTGCCGCCCAGCCGCCGCCTCGAAACGCGGTGCCGCGTGCGGCATACGTGGGGCGCCTCGTACGCTCGAAAGGCGTCGAAGCGCTGGTCGCGGCATTCCAGCGGGTCCGGGCAAGCGGCGTGCCGCTCGAGCTGGTGCTCTATGGCAAGCCGGATGCGCAAAATCCCGATGCCATCTCACCGCAGAAACTGGCGCGTTGGTGCCAAACTCCGGGGCTGAGCTGGCGCGGCCACGTAAACGACATTCCCGCGGTATGGCGCGAGGCGGATATCGCGATGGTGCCGACGCTCGGCGGGGAAGGCGTGCCGCGCGCGATGCTGGAGGCGGCCGCCTGCGCGCGTCCGCTGATCGCCTCGAACGTGCCCGGCTGCAATCATTTTGTCCGGCAGGGCTTTGAAGGGTTTCTCGTGCCTCCGGGCGACCCCGAGGCGCTGGCCCAAGCTTTGATCAAGCTGGCGTCCGACCCCGAGATGCGGCAACGCCAAGGCGCCTTGGCTCGCAACAGGCTGGTGTCAGGCTACACGACCCAAGCCGTCGGCTCTGCCCTGCAAACGACCTACCGGGAATTGCTCGCCGGCTGAGACATCATGCGGGCGAGGCCGGTTTTGGTGTCGCCGCCTGGGCGCCAGCCGGCGGCCATCAGCTTTGCGGGATCGGCTATGAGCGTCCCGCCGAGACGCTCCCAGGTGTCGGTGCGGCCAAACAGCTTCAAAGCGGTTGCGAACAGCGCCGGCGGCACCGGGAATAGCCTCGCCGGCCTGCCGGCCCCGGCGCGCAGCGCCGCCACGATCTCGGCAAGGGAGATGGGCTCGGGATCGGCAACCACGTACGTCTCGCCGGCGGTCGCCGCCGCACCGAGCACGAATGTGATGGCGCCGACGAGGTTGTCGAGACTTACGAGCGAGCGGCGGTTGGTGAAGCTTGCCAAGGGTAGCGGCCAGGGTGTGTCGGCGATGCGCATGAGGCTTGCAAGATTGCCCTTGACCCCGGGGCCATAGACCATGACCGGGCGCAGGATCGTCGACATGGCCTGCGAGGAACGGACGGCCGCCTCGGCCCGCAGCTTGGCGCGGCCGTAGGCCTCCGTGGGGTATGGCTCGTCCTTCTCGCTCAGCACGTGCGGGGCCGCGGGGCCGCATTGCGCGCGGATCGACGACACGAGCACGAGCCGGCGCACGCCTTCGCGCGCGCACGCCGCGGCCAGGTCCGCGGTCGCCAGATGGATGACGCGGTCGTATACGGCCGCATCGACGGTCGGCCCCACGTGGGCGACGCCGGCCGCATGCACGACCGCGTCGACGCCGGCAAGCATCGGCCCCCAGTCGACCGGCCGCCTGAAATCGGGAACGGTGACGACCTCGACCCCGGCCGGAAGGCCCGCGGCCTGCGGATTGCGGCTTGCCGCGCGCACGCGCTTGCCGGCGTGCAACAGCGCCGGGACGAGCGCGGCGCCGACGAAGCCGGAAGCCCCCGTCACGAGAACCCGCTCGCTCACGACCTGCCCCGTGCGAAACGCAGAAGGAGCCCTGCAACGAGACCCGCGCCGAGCAGTACGGTTGCCACGCTCGTCACCACTGAATTGAGCACGACGCTCAATGCGGCCAACGCCGCGAGCCCCACGTTGACGCCGAAGACGCGGGCGACGATCTCCATGTTGCTCAATCCGACGTCGCCGGCGCGTTGATAGAAGTGGGTGCGGTGCGCCACCCAGAACTGCTCCCCGGCAAGAAACCGGCGAATGAGCGTAACCGACGTATCGGCGATGAAATAGAGCGGCAGCAGCAGCGCCGCCGCGATATGTCCCGAGGCTGCAACGAGAACGAGAAGCCAGCCGACGAGCAGCCCGATCGGAAGGCTGCCCATATCGCCGAGAAAGAGCCGGGCGACCGGCCTGTTGAAGGGCGCGAAGCCGAGCATGGCGCCGTTGAGGGCGAGCGCGACGATGAGCGCCTCAGGCGGCAGCGCACCCAGCGCACCGATAAGGGCGACGCCGGCCGTGATCGGCACAACCTCCGCCACCATCATCCAGTCGATGCCATCCATGAAATTCACGAGATTGACGAACCAGAGCCCGCCCGCGAGCAGAAGGCCGCGTTCGAGCCAAACCGGCAGCAAGGGAATGATTTGTAGATCCGCCGGCAGCGCGGCAATCACCAGGATGACGGCGATCGCTTGGCCTGCGAGCTTCGGCACGGCGCCCAGGTCGCGGAGGTCATCGACGGCACCGACCACCGCCAGCAGCAGGGCCGCGCCCAGAACGAGCGCCATGTGCCTGCCTGACTCTCCCGCATAGTGAGTGGACGCAGCGACGACCAGAGCACTGATGGCAAGGCTGACCCCGACCACGGCGGCCCCGCCCCATTGCGGCGTCAGCGAGCCGTGGGAGGAGCGCTCGGTCGGAACCGCGAGCGCAGCGCGGCCGACAAGCGGCCACAACAGCGCGATGACGGCAAACGTCGCAACGAGCGCGCCGATGAAGATCACCGGGCCCAGGAGCCCGACGATGTTCCAGGCGTCGGCGCGGTCGGGCATGGGAAGCGGCTCTCGCTGTCAGGAAACGCCGACCGGTATTTCGCCCCGGTCGGTCAGAAAGGCCAGGGGCTCGCGTGTGCGATCGTCGAAGATGACCGCGGTGAGTGGACCGTCATAGCCTGCCCCGGTGTCGATGTTGAGCCTGTTGCCGCGCGCATCGGGAACCCTTGCGCTGACCGGCGTGTGCCCGTGGACGATGAGACGCTCGAAAGGTCCCGTGTACGACAGGAACGGCTCGCGGATCCACAGCAGGTCCTCCTCCACCTGATCGGCAAGCAGCCGCCCGGGGTGGACGCCGGCGTGGGCGTAGTAGCGCTGCCCGTCGTCAAAGGACAGCGGCAGCGTCGCCATCCACTCCAGATGCTCCGCCGGCAGGTCGGCGGCGTGGCGCACGCCATAGCTCGCAAGCGTATGGCGCCCGCCGCCCAGATCGCTGAGCCAAAGATCGACGTCCACCGGACCGGGGAGCTGATCGAGCTTTTCCTGGGCAGCAGCGACCACCACGGCCTCGTGATTGCCGCGCAGGCAAATGATCTGGTCGGGGTGATGCCGGGTTTGCAGGTCCATCAACAGCTCGACCACGGCGCGGCTGTCCGGCCCGCGGTCGATGTAGTCGCCGATGAAGACGACGCGGGCGTCGCAGCCGGCGAGATAGGCATCGCAGCGCGCCAGCAGCGCCTCGAGCTTGTCGACGTGCCCGTGCACGTCCCCGATGGCACACATCAGTGTGCCACGCGACGCGACCGCGGGCGGGCTGTTTCCGTACTGCCTCATCGATCGATCATGCTCGATGTATCGGAAACGGAGTAATTAAATCGGTTGTCTGCGACACCAGTGCAGATGCACTCAAGCTGAGCGGCGCATCGGCTCTTGCGCGCCGGCAGTCGCGGCGGCTTCCCGGTGTACGCGCGCCAAACCCGCCGCCAGAGGCTCGAAATGGAAGTCCGGAAAGGCCTTGTGGCACTCGGTGATGTCGAAAAAACGGTGCAGCAGGTGCGGCCGCGGCTGCGTGCGCGGCAGGGGCCTGACCTCCGCCTTGGGCTCGAAGTTGGCGGCCACGAGGCGGGCGATATCGCCAAAAGAGGTGGCGACCCCGGTGACCGCATTGAGGGCGCCGGCGCTCCTGTGGCTGAGGATGCGCACCGCCAGTCGCGCTACGTCCTCGACCGCCACATGGTCGCGCTGCTCCTCGCCCTCGCCGAACAGGGTGATGGGCTCGCCGTTGGCGCCCTGGCGGCGAAAACGGTTGGGTCCGTAGCCCGAGTGGGGATCGCCCGCACCGTAGATCAGCGTCGGCCTGAGCGCGGCGAAGGGGCAGGGACAGTCCGTCTTGAACATCAGCTCGCGTGCCGCGTGCATCATGCCGTGCGGGGTGGAGGGCGCCAGGGCCGAGCGCTCCGTGACGGGATGCACGTCGTCGGCATAGACGGCATCCGAGCTGATGTAGAGCAGGTGGGCGGGGGTGACCTCGGCGAAAGCGCGAAGCGCCGTCTCCGCCATGCGCAGGTTGGCGAGAAGCTGATTGCTGTTCTTGGCGGGTGCGATCGCCGACACGAAGACGACCGCGTCGGTGGGCCTTAGCTCCAGCTTCAGGCGCTCGGCCCCGTCGACGGCGAGCAGGTCGACGTCCTTGCGCGTCAGGCCGCGCACGGGAATGCCTGCTCGCGCCGCCTCCACGCCGATGGCGCCGCCGACGAAACCGCCGGCGCCGATGACGACGACGCGCTCGGGCGCCTTGGGAACGTCGTGTGCATGGTTCAACATCAGTTGTGCTCCTTTGAGCTTATGCGACGCCGAGCGTGCGATGGTCGAGACCGGCGGCGCGCGCCGCCTTGGCGTCGAGCACCCGGTAGGGATCGAGCACCAGACGGCCGCGCATGACGCCGGCCAGCTCTTGCGGCGCGATCGAACGGAACTCGGGCCACGGCGTCATGATGGCAAGCGCGTCGACGCCCTCGGCGGCTTCGAGCGCCGTCGTAGCGCCCGTGACCGAGGGATGCGGGGCGGCGCTCGCCGGCACGACAGGGTCGTAGACACGGATCGGCCAGGGCTTGAGGTGTCGAATGAATGCCAGGGATGGCGAGTTCTTCACCGAGTGCGTGTTCTCCTTGTAGGCGAGGCCCAACACGCCGAGCCGCGCCTCAGGCAGATAGGCGAGGATCTCCGCATGGATCACCCGCAGCGGCCAGTCCTTGCGGTGGTGGCTGTTGCCGACGAAGGCGCGGATCACATCGGCATCGGTGCCGTGCGCCTCCGAGAAACGGATGACGGTGGCAAGGTCGCGCTCCAGATTGCCGCCGGCGATGCCGAGGCCGGGTGCGAGGTAGGAGCGCGGGCCGATGCGCGCGTCGAGCTTCAGGGCCGGCACGATCTCCGACCAGTCGGCGCCGATGCGCTCGCACAGCTCGGAGAGCGTGTTGGCGACCGTGACTGACGCAACGAGGCAGCAGTTGATGGAGATCTTGGCCAGCTCCGCGCTTTCGAGGCGCATGGGCAGGATGGGACAGCCGAACGCCTCCAGATAGGTCTGCATGGCGGCCGGCAACGGCTCGGCGGGATCGCCGGGGCAGCCGACGATGAAGCGCTCAGGGCGCGTCGCCCGCTCCACGGCGCGGCCGAAAACAAGCGTCTCGACCTGGTAGTAGACCGGCCGGCCCGGCCGCTGGCGCGCGCGGGTGAAGCCCGGCGGCACCTGGCTCAAGACCACGACGGTCGCGTCGTCGCGTGCGTTCTCGATCGCCAAATCGAGCAGCCGCTCGAGCATGCCGAGATCGCTTTGACCCATATCGTCGGTGGGAACGTCGGGGGCCACGTAGATGACATCGCACTCGATGAGCCGCTTTGCGTCCGCGCCAAAGGCGATCCGCTCGCGGTTGCCGCGCAGCAGGTCGTCGAGCTCGGGCTCGTTGACGGGCAGCTTGCCGGTGCTGATCGCCTCCACGAGAGCGGGATCCAAGTCGAACCCCAGCATCGCAAAGCCCTTGCTGGCGGCGCTGATGGCCGAGCACAGGCCAAGGTGCGTCATGCCGACATAAGCGAGCTTGGGCAATGCGCTCATGCGTCCTCTCTCACTCTGACAACCTCGTTCGAAAGCTTGCCCAGCACGCGATGCAGCCACAGATCGTTGCCGAGATCGGTCTTGGCGCCCTTGCCGACCAGCCGCTTGAAGTGGTCGTACTCCAGGGCCCACGTCGGATCGTCCTGCACCAGCGTCGTCGACTCTTCGGGCGGACGGCCGCTCGGCAGGACGCGCTTCCTGACGGTGAACGTCGTGGGGCCCCATTTGCACAGCGAGGTGATGTGGGCGCTGCCCCCCTCGGCAAAGACGTCGCACACGAAGTGGTTGCGCCACGACAGCAGCGTCATCTCCATCTCGAGCTTCGGTACGCTCGTCTCCGAGGCGATCACCACGTGATCGCAGGCCCGGTTCTCAAAGCAGCTTGCCGACGTGGTGCGAAAGTCCTCGCCCAGCTCGCCGAACCAGAAGCGCGCCGTGTCGAGCAGGTGCGAGCCGAGATCGGGGAGCACGCCGGCGCCCGTGTCGCGCCAGGCCGAGTCGCGAACGAGACGCGCGGTCCCGTTGCCGTAGAACATGCGGCAGCGGTAGATGCGCCCCAGTGCGCCCGAGCGCACGAGGTCGCGCATCCTGACGTAGTGCGGCTCGAAGCGGTGGTTGTAGGCGGTATAGATGAGCGCGCCGGTCTGCAGCGCCGCCGCCTGCAGCGCCTCTATCCCTCTCTCGCTGGCGATGTGCAGCGGCTTTTCCACCAGCGCATGCTTGCCGTTGGCGGCGAGGTGGCTGAGGATCTCCTGCTTGGGCTCGTCGGGCGTGCACACGATCGCGGCATCGTACTTGTCGAGAGGCACGTCGCGGATGTCGCGCCAGTGAGCGTCCTCGTAGTAGGGATCGACGACGCCGACGCCCTCGCTGCCTGCCACCTGCCAACGCTTCTTGCCCTGGACGCCATAGCCTACGATCACGCAGCGCATATCGGGTACGATCGCTCCTTCCGGGCTTGAGGTGTCGGTCAAGCGTATTGCGCCAACCGCTCGAAGCGCTCGAGCTTGGTGAGCACGTCCTTCGGGCTCACAGGCACGTTGCCCTGATGCTCGCACACGACGGCGGCAGCGAGCGAGCCGAGAACCGAGGCGATGACGCCGTTCTTGGTCGCATAAAGCGAGAGTGCCGCGTAGGCGAGAAGCCCGTCGCCCGAGCCCACCGCATCGACGACGCGGTCGGCAAAGCTGTCGAGCGCGAAAAACGCGCGCACGTCCTGCGCGGCCTCCGGCACGTTGCGGAAGGTCATGAGACCGCGCTCGCCGAGCTTCAGCATGAGCATGCGGCACTGCGCACGCTTGTAGAGCTCCAGCCCCAGCGGCCTGACGACCGAATCCTGGTCACCCAGCGCAAAGCGCGCCTCGCGCTCGTTGGGCGTGATGAGGTCGAAGTCCTTGAACTCCAATATGTTGCCCCAGCGGCTTGCCACCTGGCTGTCGGCCACCTTGAAGGCCTTGCTGGGAATGGCGCCGGTCAACCGTTCGATCGTGTCGCGATTGTAGATGCCGTGACGGAAATCGCTGAACACGACGATATCGGCCGTCGTGCTCTGCAATTGCTCGCAGACCACGTTCAGCACCTTGTCGGAAATGGAACGGTTGTCGACCGTATCCACCTTCAAGAGGTTGTAGCCGTTGGCGACGATGGCGCACTTGTTGGTGGTGGGCCGCGTCCTGTCGATGACAGGCGCGCAGTTCACGCCGGCCTCCGTCAGATCTTTCAGCGCAAACTCGGCCAGCGCGTCATCGCCCAGAACGGTGGAGAAGGTCACGTTGGCGCCTGCCGCCGTCAGGTGCTTGGCGACGATGCCGGCGCCGCCCACGAAGTCCTCGCGCTCCTCATAGCGTACGCTCATCGTCGGCGTCTTGGTCATGCCGCCGATCATGGAGCAGCGCGTGTAGCTGTCGACGATGGTGTCACCGACGACGTGCACATTGATGCCCTCGATCTTATGCAGGGCGTTGCGCAGATCTCCGGTCGTCAATCCCTCGGCCTCGAGCAACGCCATCAGCTTCTCGGTGGCGATCGCCGGCGGCTCCAGCTCGATGATGTGCGAGGACGAGTAGATGATGTCGCCGGGCGTGAAGAGCAGCTCGCCGCCGTAGGCCTCGACCGCCTCCTTTTCCTCCGCCGTGCGCGGATGCAGGCCGTCCTTGGTGTACTCGTAGCCCTTGGCGAAATAGTCGGGCTTGATCGTGACGATATTGGTGATGGGCGTGGGATCGTGATCGATCACCACGTAGTCGACCACCTCCAGCGCCGCCAGGTTGAAGGCGCGCAGCTCCTGGGGAACGAAGGGGCGGAAGTTGGCTTTGACGATGTGCGCGTCGGCGGTGAGGCTGGCGATGAGGATATCGGCCTTGCTCTTGGCGTAGAGCAGATGGCGCACATGGCCCGGGTGCACGATGTCGAATGTGCCGTGGCACATAATCACCTTCTTGCCCCGCGGCGGCGCACCGATGAGGGCGGCGATCTCCTCGGCGGTCTTGACCTTGTGGCCGACGAGCTTGCTGCTGGCTTCGTCCATGATCGCTACCTTAGGATGAGAGAACCTTGAACCACCGCGACGTCGCCTGCGCGATCGAGTCGGGATCCCACAGCGGCGCATCGCGCCAGTAGTCGATCTCGGCGAGTATCCGCGCGACGCCTTCCTCGAAACTGACCTTCGGACGCCAGCCGAGCTCGGCCGTGATCTTGGTGATGTCGGCGAACGTGCAGTCGGGCTCGCCGGGGCGCCTGGGGATATGCACGACGGGCCCCTCCAGCAGCTCGACCAGCCGGTTGACGGCCTGCGGATTTCCCGCGCCCAAATTCCACACCTCGCCCGCCATGTCCGTCTCGGCCGCGGCAAGAAAGGCCTCGGCCACGTCGGTGACATAGAGGAAGTCGCGGCTCTGGCTGCCGTCCCCCACCACGGTGAACGGCTTGCCGGCGAGCTTCTGCTTGAGGAACACGCCGAACACGGCTCCGTACGCCCCCGACGTGCGCGAGCGCGTGCCGTAGGCGTTGAAGATGCGCACGGAGTTGACCGGCAGCCCGTAGACGCCGCGCCAGTGAAACACCGCCTGCTCGCCCTGATACTTGCTCAGCGCATAAGGGTACTGAGGCGAGATCGGGTGGTCCTCGCGCGTGGGCGTCGATGCAAGCCCGTAGCAGGAGGACGAGGCCGCGTAGACGAACTTCTTCACGCCGGCTGCGCGTGCGCACTCGAGCATCTGCACGGTGCCCTGCACGTTGGTCGACATGTACTCGAGCGGCCGGTCGATGGATGGGACGATGTCGCCGATCCCGGCGAAATGGAAGACGTAGTCGACGCCCTCGAAGACCTCGTCGCCTTCCTGGCAGGCCCGGATGTCCTCGTGCCGGAAGACGAAATCGTCGCGCCCCAGATGGTGGGCGATGTTGGCTTCGCGGCCGCCGAGCAGGTTGTCGATCACCCTGACGGCGTAGCCGCGCTCGAGCAGGAGATCGACCATATGGCTGCCGATGAATCCGGCGCCGCCTGTTACGAGAGCTGTTTTTTTCACGGCGCTTTTTCCCCTTATTTGGCGCCGATTTTCTTCATGGTGCGCACGTTGTAGTACCAGTCGTCGTCGAAGCTGTTGGGCAGCAGGTGGTTGCGGAAGGCGCGCGCCAGATCGCGCACCGCATCCTCGATCGTGTACTTGGCCGAGAAGCCCAGCACGCGCTTAATCTTGTCGGAGTTGACGTGATAGGAGCGGTTGTCGTTGGACGGCGTCGTGACGATGTCGATCTCGCCCTTGTCCGGCATCTCCTCCTCGACGACCCTCTTCACCACGGCGGCGATGTCGGCGATCGAGTGGTTCTCAAAGCCGATGTTGAAGGTCTCGCCGTGGATCTTCTCGTGCGGCGCCTCGAGCATCAGCTCATAAGCCGACGCCATGTCCTCCACGTGCAGGTTGGGGCGCATCTGCCGGCCGCCGAACACGGTGATTGTGCCCTTGTTGACGGCGTGGTTGGTGAGGATGTTCACCGACAGATCGAGGCGCGTGCGCGGGCTGTAGCCGCAAACGGTCGCCGGCCGGATGGTCACGCAGGTGAAGTCGTCGGCCTTGTGCTTCCAAAGCAGCGGCTCGCACAGGCCCTTGAACTTGTTGTAGAGCGTGAGCGGGACGAGCGGATGCTCCTCCGTGACGTCGGGCGACGAGCTGACGCCGTAGACCGAGCTCGACGAGCAGTAGACGAAGCGCTTGACGCCCGCGTCCTTGGCCGCGACCACGATCTTCTCGAAGCAGTCGAAGTTGACCGTCTTCGACAGATCCTCGTCGAGCTCGTAGCTCGCGTCATTGGAGATGCAGGCGAGATGCAGAACGGCCTCCTGGCCGCTCATGGCCGCGCCGAGCTTCTCGCCGTCGCGGATGTCGCCCTCGATCACTCTGAGCTTGGGGTCGTTGGGCAGCCTGCACCCGTACCAGAGCGTATCGTAGACGGTGACATCGTATCCCTTGGGCAGAAGCCGCGGCGTCAACACGTGTCCTACGTATCCGGCGGCGCCGGTGATCAGTACTTTCATTCGCTCGCAACTCATCCCTGATTGTGGTGGGCAACCGCCGGCCCGGTGGTGAGACTAGGTGTGTGACAGTCAAGCTCTCAGGATGCGGTCCGCCGCGCGGCCAGCGGTATCGAATACCCAGCGGCCTCGGCGTCCCGGTAGAACATGCTCACGGTCTCGCGCGAGTAGAGGTCGAGATCCTTGCCCACGAGGGCAAGCTTCTTGAGAACGTCGGGCGTGGCCGTGATGATGGGGCAGCCGATCTCGTCGGCCTGGAAAATGTTGAGCAGCTCCCGCGGGCTCGCCCACAACAGCTCCGCCCTGGGACGTGCCTTGAGGATCGCCAGCGCCTCGCGCATGTGGGGAACGGGATCGCGCCCGGTGTCGGCGATACGGCCGGCGAAGACCGAGACCACGGCGGGAACCTTCTCCGAAAGCGCTTCTCCCACCCGCTTGACCTGCTCGAGCGTCATGATCGCCGTGACGTTGAGCTTCACGCCGGCGTGCGACAAGGAGGCGATGAGCGGCCCTGCAAAGTCTCCGCGCGTGTTGGTGACAGGGATCTTGACGTAGACGTTGTCGCCCCACGAGGCGATCTCGCGCGCCTGCGCCTCCATCGTGGCGAAGTCGTCGGCAAACACCTCGAACGACACCGGCCGCTCGCCGATGATGCTGAGCACATCGAGTGCGAAGGCCTTGTAGTCGTTGACCCCGGCGACACGCATCAACGTGGGATTGGTCGTGAAGCCTTTGACGCTGGGGTTGGCGGCGAGAGCGCGAATGCTCGTCAGGTCGGCGCCATCGGCAAAAACCTTCGTTTTCAGATTGTCCACACTTGGCGCCGTCATGATCCCCTCCAATCCCTCACGCCGCAATATGAGCTGAGCGGCTTCCCGCAGAGATCGTGCGACCATATCCGACTCTTGACGCACCGGCGGCGCCCCGGCGGCGCTATCCACGAGAATCGTCACGCAGCCTGCCGCGCGTCCCGCACCGATATCTGAGGCGCGATCGCCGATCATGTAGCTCGCCGCCAAATCGATGCCGCGCTCGGCCGCGGCCGCACGCAGCATGCCCGGCTTGGGCTTGCGGCACTCGCAGCCGTCCTGATCGACGTGCGCGCACATTTTGACATCGTCGACGGGCAGGCGCTGGCGCACCTTGTCGTTCATCGCCTCGGCCACCTCGCGCGGCGTGCGCCCCGTGGCGATGTCGGGCTGATTCGTCACCACGACGAGCACGAAACCCGCCGCCTTCAACCGCGCCGCGGCCTGGTCCACGCCTGGCAGAAAGCGGAAGTCCTCAAGCCGCGTCGGCGCCACGGGACGGCCGTCGCGCTGCACGTTCTCGTTGATGACGCCGTCGCGGTCGATGAAGACGGCGCGAGCTACCATTTGGTCGCCTTGATCTGCAGCTTGGGGTGCGACACGAGGCAGTGCCAGACCACGGCCTGGAACGCCTCCGCATGCGGCGTGACGCGCTCCTCGGCGACCGTGGGGACCACCACGACGACGTCGCCCACCTGCTTGGTGTAGCCGCCGTCGCGGCCGACGATGCCGAACACCTTCAGCCCGCGCGCCTTGGCCTCCTTGAGCGCCGCGACGAGGTTGGGGCTGACGTTGCGCTCCAAGTTCCCGCCGCCCACGGAGAGCACGAAGACGGCGTCCTTCTCGGTGGCGCGGCTGACCTTCAGCCACTCGGAGAACACCGTGTTCCAGCCTTCGTCATTGGTGCGCGCGGTAAGCTCTGAGACGTTGTCCGTCGGCGCATAGGTCTCGATCCCGCACAGCTTGCGGAAGTCGTTGACGGCGTGACTGCAATTGGCGGCGCTGCCACCCACGCCCAGGAGGAACAGCCTGCCGCCGCGATCGCGCACTCTTGCAAGCTCGTCGGCGAGCAACTCGACGGTCTGCAGCGAGATCTGCCGCGCGATCTCGCCGACCTCGTCGAAGAAGACCGACGCATGTGCCGGCGGCCGCTCCAGCGTTTCGGCTACCGCATTCACACCCCTGGCTGCGTGCATCGTGCCTCTCCCCTGCTTTGAGGACCCCGTTGAAGGCAAGCGTCGACGCTGAACTGGATACCCACCGCCCGCGTTTTTTTCGCATAGGCCATTTTTCAGTGCCTCACGCAAGGCGACCTGGAAACGAGTGCGGCAGCGAGCGAGGGCATCCGTGACTATCGAGGCACACGCGGGGAAAGAAGCGATTTGCCCCGCGCGGTGCCGACCAAACAGCGGCACACGAATTACAGCGATTCTCAATGGTTTCGGTAGGCAGGCTGTTGCGCCGGCGTCACGGCATGCACACCTAGCGGCGCGCGCCAGGAGTTACCCACAGTCAATTCGATGCGCACAAAAATCTGTGGAACCGGAGTCGTGCGTGCCACTTCGCCACTCAAGCTGGCGGCGCGTCCGATCAATCTGGATTGCGGTGAAGGAAGATGTCGAAAGGTTCCAGGGCTCTCTGAGCAACTGCCTTGAGCCACGATCGAGCGCATCTACCCAATTGCCGATGTTCGCCATCCGACTTCGACGTGAAGCGTCCACAGTCCATATGCCTATCTTCGAATGCTCTCGTCGAGTTCCAACACTGTCCACCAGTACTCACCGGTATAGCCGTTTGCCCCGAACATCTTCAGCCAACCCTGCGGTGTGTCGAAGGTCTTTGCGGTCAGCATCCATTCGAGGAACAGCTCCCGCTCGGCCTCCGTGCGGTAGCCGTCGACCTGTATGAACGCCCGCCCGGGGCAGACACGCTCAATCTCCCGCAACGCCCGTTGGCAATGCTCTCGGTCCAGATTGTGGATTGTGTTGATTGCAAACACCGCGGCAAACGAATCGTCGGGAAACGGCAGTTCGTCACAGCTCGCTTTCGAGAGGTAGGGCTTGGCATCGGGGTGCGCGTTCTGCAACGCATAGTCCGAGATGTCGATTCCGCTCGCGTTCAGGCCCGGCAAAGCATCTCGCAAGTCCTTGACAAAAAAGCCTTTTGCGCAACCTATATCGAGGACGCGGTCACCCGGCTTAAGTTGCCAATGCTCGATGGCGCGTTTGGCAACCCCGTTCCAGCGACCATCGTAGTGGTAGCCGCCGTAACCCTGCTCACGCGTACCATCAAAGTATTCGGCACCGAACTTGAGTGCGAGTTGGCGATTTTGCTCCTTCTCGATTAGTCGCGCGCCGACGTTGCGAACACGCTTCGGCATCGTGCCAAGGAGGTCGAATTCCCGCGCCACTATCGTACTCGTCCCAAGTTCGTCCGCATGTTTCGAGCGCAAGTAGCCGCAATGGCAACCGGTTAGCGCGGCGAAACATACGCGTGAACGTAGTAGCGCTCAACTCTTTCGTCCTTGCGTTTCGAGTGCCTCCCCACGCGGCACGCTGCAGTGTGACGCGCCTTATCGAGGTCGATCGGCGACACCGCTGCGCAGACGTCCGATACTCCTCAGCTAGCGACTCGTCCGCAATTGACACTCAACATCTGCTTTGTTACGTGTCGCGCGTACAATACAACCTGCTTTGCCGTCTCTCTGGCGTACCTGCGGCGCGCAAGTTGGTTCTGTCAGCATCGATGCAGCACGGTTCCCACTGCGAAGAGGATGTGGGCGGTCGTATGCCAATCCTCAGCCTTGTAGGAGATCGGGCGTTCGTGCGATGAACTTATGGCCTTGCGTGAACGCGGCGGCAGACTGTTCTTTCTCGGTGTGTGGGGGCGGCAGCGCGGCAAATTGCGGACGTACCTTTAGCGACTTCAGCAAGCTTTGCAGCATAGAGGCTTACGCTTAGATGGGTATCGTCTCCGGGCTAACGGCTCGGGCCAACGATGGGGGGCCGACAGTGTTTGCGCAATGGTTGAAGGTGAACCGCGACGATAGCGGACTTACTCAAGCAGAGCTGGCTGTTCAGTAATGTCCCTCGTACAACCCACGCATCCCTCGAATATCCATCGCTTCGTTGACGAGCTCCTGAGCATTTTTCCGGAGTCGGTCAAGACGCTTGTGGAAAAGCCGCTGCGCAATCCGCACATACCAATCAGTCTCGCATGGTCGGAGATCATGCAGAGCTACCGCAGAAGCGTGCTCGGGCCCCTTTGGATTACTCTCAACCTCGTAATCTTTGTAAGCTGCTTGACGCTTGTCTATGGCGCTTTGTTCTCTGTGCAAAGCCAAGACTACGCCGCCTACCTTGCCTGCGGAATGATGGTGTGGCTTTGGGTCAGCGCCCTACTCACGGATGTGGGCAACACGTTCATCAACTATGCTCACTTCGTCAAGAACACGCCGCTCGACAAGTCGTACTTGATCTGCGCCGCCGTCATCAAGCAGACGCTTATTCTTGCCCACCATCTCATCGTATACGCAACGTTTGTGTTGTTGGGGATGGTCAAACTAACTGTCTACACCTTCCTCGCCATTCCAGCATTTCTAATTCTGTTTCTGATGTCCATTCCCGTTACGGCCATCATGGCCATTCTCTTTCCGCGCTACCGCGATCTCAGCCGACTCATCATGAGCTTCATGATGGTACTCTTGATGGTGACCCCAATATTCTGGCAACCGAACATGCTGGGAGGCTGGCGGTCACTCCTCGTACATGTAAACCCGATCTACTATGTCATCGAATTTGTCCGCTCGCCGTTGCTTGGGAAGCCCGTCGACCAGCTGTCCGCGGCGGTCGTCATAAGCATGACGGTCGTTTTCTGGGTCGTGGGAGCATGGGCTTTTCGGCGCTATGGCAAGTACGTCGTCTTCTGGCTGTAATATCATGCAAGCTTGCAGCATCTCGCTTCAAAACATCCATCTGAGAATTCCACTCTTTGCTCCTAGCCAAAGGCGCCTGTTCAACAAGGAGACCTTTGCGAACGTCGGCGGCAAGCTCAACAATGTTCGCGGCAAAGTTCACGTCGATGCCCTGACAGATATTTCGTTCGAGCTCAACCACGGCGAGCATCTCGCACTCATCGGTCACAACGGTGCCGGCAAGTCGACATTACTGAAGCTCATCGGTGGCATTTACCCTCCCACCCTAGGCCGCGTGGCCGTGCAAGGCTCGATTGGCTGCATTTTCGATGTCGGTGCGGGTATATCGCCGGAAATGACCGGACTTGAGTGCATCAAGTTTCAGCACACGTTGTTCGGCGACCCGAACAACGATTGGGAGATGTTGGCTGAAGACGTTGCCAAATTTACCGAGCTGGGGCGTTTTCTCGAATTGCCGGTGAGGACCTATTCGAACGGCATGCGGGCGCGGCTCACGAGCGCGATTGCGACTGCGAGGCGCGCCGATATCCTACTGATCGACGAGGGCATCGGGGCAGGTGACCAATCCTTTCAGGAAAAACTTTCCCGCCGCGTGCATGGCTTATTGGAAAGCGCGGGCCTTCTTGTCATGGCTTCGCATAGCACCAAGCTCTTGCGAAACTACTGCACCAAGGGGCTCCTGTTGGAGCAGGGAAGAGTGCAGATGATAGGCAGCTTGGAAGAGGTGCTCGATCGCTACGCCAGCTCACGCGGCGACGCTGATCTGGTGTCATAACCTAGTTGGATCTCCAAAGAGCCATGCCTCGAACTTGAGCCGCCATGTTCGCGCCCGTCCGGGCCCGAGCACATGCTTGGTCACGCGCCCCAAGCGTCCGCTAAGTCGCCCGGCCAGAGCATGTCGGTAGAACAGCGTGCGTGCGTTTGCGGCCCCCCGCCACCGACGCTCCAGTGCGCCGATCTCGCCATAAGTGGACTGCTCATCCACAAAAGCCATCCAATCGGCCGGAACCTGATCGTGCACCTTCGAGAGACTTTCCCAGGAGCGCCGGCAAGCGGTTTCCCATCGCTGCGTGTCGCTGTACTTCCGTTTGAACAGCAGTGGGACCTCCGCAAAGCGGCGCTGCCCCTGGCTTACCGAGACGCGAAGGCAATTCTTTAGAGCGTCTGTCCGCTCCGAGGCCGGGACGCCCGAGTATGCGCTCGATTCATAAAGCGAAAAGACGAGCACTTGATCGGAGTTGTCGGCGAAGGCAACGGTGTTGCGCCCGGCAAGCTCTGCCGTAAAGTACCCATCGAGACTTCCGCGGCGTATACCGCCACAATAGAGAGGATCGTCGCTATTGACGCGCAGAGCCAAGACGGTCTGGTGGTAAGCACGCACCAAAAGTCCCTCATCTGCCACCTGCCATATGACGTAGGTCGGCATTGAGGAGAACCGAGGCCCATCCCACAAGCGCAACGCGGCCTCCGCGTGCAAGTAATCGACCGCGATGCCAACACCAACCCGCGGCGGCACAGTCAGCGTCCCCGAGGCATCGCCAGCGTGACGTAAGGTGTCCAACGCGCGTCGGCCCTGCTTGACGTCGACCGGAGGACAAAATCCGAGAACCGCATCGACGCCCTTTTGCATCAGATCGATGGAGTGGCAGAGCGCACCATCGGCCCATATGAAGTCGGCGTAGTTGAACACGAGAACGTCATGCTCAAGCGAGCGCTCAAAAGCAACGTTCTGCAGCCGGCTCAGGAAGGGATACTTGTCGCCATCCATCCCGGCGGGAATCTGCGTCAGGTTAAAGCCGAGATCCTCTATGATGTCCCAGATGACCTCGCAGCACGCCAGCAAGCGCTCGAAATTCGGCTGTGCGCGCATCCAATCCGCATCGCGACGGGTCGTCACGATGTGGTAGGTGACGCGATGCCTGTCGATCAGCAAGGGGATGTTGTTGGGCGACAACTGACTCGCCAGCCCGTAACGAAGGAAGGTTTCCGCGTAACGGCGCCCCCAAAGCGCAACGGAAACAATTACTTTCATCGATGTCCCGATGATCTAGGGTGATGACCGAGAAATTCACCGCCGTTTGCAGCAACCGCGCAAGCAAATTTCTTGATCTCAGTCACACAAGCAATTCCAAGTTTCCCGTGTCCCGATACGCACCGCTGCCGGCGAGCTACGCATCAACGGCATAGGCCGGGCGCAACCGGCGGCGGTTTGCGACCCGCCGGACCATCTGCAAGGCACGGAAGACCTTGCCTCCCGTAAGCCCTTCCATTGCCAAGAGGCCGCCGAGCGCAAGAACGACGCTGCCGGGCCACATTCTGTTGCGGGCCATCACGGGCAGGACGTGACTGAGCGTAACCGGCTCGCTCATGTTCTCCGAGCTACACAGCGTCAGCTCTCCCTCGCTCGCGATCTTGAGCGAGCCGATAAGATACGCCTTGCTGATTCCGCGGATCGTCTTGCGCTTAGCACGCCTGAGGAATGCCCTCTTGCTCCTGAGATCGGGGTGAGAAAGGGGGCGGTCGAAGGCAATCTCGGTGCTGACGATCGAATCCAAGTAGTGCTCGGCCTGCGTCCGCTGAAAGCTGGCATTGCTCTGGCGAATCTCACTGACGATGGACGGTTCATCGAAGTAGATCGTCTTTCCGAAACAGCCAGGTCCCAGTTTCAACTCGTAGCCCGCCTGCCATTTCGATCCTTTCGTGGTCAGGAGAGCACCCGACTTCAAAAAGAGGGCGCGCGAGTACAGCGTCGCGCCGCCAATAATGTTCTTTGTCGTTGGGTTGAAGGCAAAGTCTTCCAAGAACTCCTCGGCCTCCATGCAGACTTTTGCAAAGAGTGGCGCGTTCCCACCGCTGCCCCGGTTTACGCTCAAGTGCGGCGTCTTCGCTTGCAGCGTCACCGGATCGATGAATGAGGCGAGATTCTCCGGTGTGACGGTGAGCGTGTCGTTCTCCGGCCGGCCGAAATAGGACTCAGGGCCGGTCAGGAAGTAGGAAAGCTGACCTCCCACGACCGCCACGACATTCTCGTGCGTTTGAAACGCTTTGACCTGCCGGCTCAGCAGGTCGGGGTAGAGCCAATAGTCATCGTCGCACAAGTATGCAAAGTAGTGGCCCTGCATCAGCTCGTAGATGAATCGCCGCAAGATCGCGCGGTCACCTTCTTTCGAGCCGACGTTCGTATCGTTTCTCAGATAACGGATTCTGGCGTCGCTGAACGACGCCACCACTGCACCCGTGTCGTCGCTCGAACAATCATCAATAATGACGAGCTCGAAATCGGCGAAGTCCTGCTTGAGCACCGACTCAACTGCACGCCGTAGCAGACGACTGCGATTGAACGTCGTTATCAGGATGCTCACGAGCGGCCGGCGCCCGTTCGACTGGTTCATGGGCGTATGCCCCCCGCTACGGCAAAGTGTTGCGCTGCCGCAATGACTGGCGCTTGCGGCTGCGGCAACCTTGTTAGGCGGAAAACCTAACCCACGCGCCCCAGTACGCAAAAGCCGTTCCGCACGTGGCCACCAGCAATCTGTTCAAAACCCGCGGATTGGCCCGCCACTAGGTCCTTGCTACAACAGTCGCGACGGTGCGCCGTCTCTGATGGCCGCGCAGCTACGCACGCAAGGTGCAACCTTTGTGGGCGCCAAAGGAAAGTGTTGATAGCTATCAAGCGCGGACCTTCGATGATGGCGTCGGCGTGCCTTGCACGCTAGCCTCGAAATTCTGAATAGATTGCATTGGCCTGGGCAGCTAAGGGCGGATCAATCGCTAGCGCTTGATTCCGGGGGGAGGAGTTCCGTGCAGGCTCAGCATCCACTTGTCAGCGTGCTGATCTCGACGTTCGACCGCTCGAGGCTGCTGCGGCGAGCGATCGCGTCCGTACTCATGCAAAGCTTTCGCGATTTCGAGATCGTCGTGATCGACGACTGCTCATCGGATGACACGCCAGAAGTCGTCGCCGCAATTGCCGATCCGCGCATAAGATATTTTCGCAACGAGACGAACGTCGGATCGGTACACGGCGACCGGGCGCATGTTCGTCGTTTCCTACATGAGCTCATGCGCGGGCAGTATTTCGCATATCTTTGCGACGATGACTACTGGCTGCCGCCTCATCTTCTCGAACGCCAAGTCGCGCTTTTCCGCGAGCATCCCGACCTCGCCGTCGTCTTCGGCAATCAACTTTCCTACAATTTGACGACTCCAGAATCCTATTTTGAAGGATCGGAGAATTCGACCATTACACTCACGTGGGACACTCTTGACCGTTTCTTCGATCTCCAGGCACTCGCCTGCAAGACACCACATATGAACTACTACAAATGCTTGTACCCTAAACCGATCATGAGTTCGGACGAGTTTCTGACCCATTTCTCTCGCGCGCCGACCACCTGCAACCGCGCCGACGGAGGAACGCTCTATTCGAGACGGCATTTTCTTGAGGCAGGAGCCATGGAAACGCCCGTTGGCTCGCAATGGCAGGCGGGCTTCGAGTTTAAGATGGGGCCCGCCTGCGTTGGCAGTGTGGCATTCCTCGATGAGCCCGCGCTTCTCACCGAGATCCGCCCCCAGAACGCCAGCTTCCAGCGCACGCAACTCGAGCATTACCTCGACTCGGTAAAGAGCATCGACCTCGCCCTAGCCATTCCCGCGTCGAAGGCATCACCGGCGCGTCGCCGCTTCTTGCGGCACATCAGACACGAAACGATCCGCAGCCTCACGCACGCATATCTCGGCAATACCTACACGATCCGGAGCCAAGGCTCGCTTGGAATGTGCAATGCCGACAACATGGCTCACGCCGTAACAGTTGGGCCGGTGGCGCGGGTCTATGCACGTGAAGGAATTTTTCCTACAGCGCGCGATGTGAGCCTGTTGTGGCGTGCCGAGTGTGCGTCTCGCATCCGCACAACATCCCTTACGCAGATGCTACGGACGGTTCGGCACCGATTGCGCACAGCATGAACCGAACACTTCAGGTGTGTGTCGAAGAAGGACAGTCATGGAAACCAAGAGACACAGCGACCTATTTCTCCCCGACCAGGAGTTTGCGCGATACCTCTATCACGAGGCGGGCGACTATCAGAACGCCCTCTATTCGTTGGTCTCGAACTACGCGCACCAATTTGCGCCGGGCGACTTGCGCATCGCAACAACGGCCAAAGTGGGCTTCGAGGAGATGTCGAGCCCCCCATTCTTGCTTTCGTTCCTCAACATGATCGTCGCGTTGAGTGGGGCGAAGAGGGTGCTTGAAATCGGCACCTTCGTTGGGTACTCAGCCATGCAATTTGCGCGCATGGTGGGCAAGAACGGCCACGTTACGACGCTAGAGGTCTTTCCCGAGTTTGCCGAAGCAGCGCGCACGAATTTTGCGCAGAACGGTTTCTCTGAGCAGATCACCCTTATCGAAGGCGATGCCGGCAAGACGCTGGCGGCTCTGCCGAATGCAAGCTTTGACCTTATCTTCATCGACGGCAGCAAGCAGAGCTATCTGGACTATGCCATCCGCTGCGAGGAGCTCATCACCAAGAAAGGCGTGATGGTCATCGACGATGTATTCTTCCACGGCGACACGCTGAATGCGACGCCATCGACCGAAAAGGGTCTAGGCTGCAAGCGCCTCTTGGAGCATTACCGAGAGGACAAGCGGTTCGTCACGCTGCTCTTGCCGCTGCGGAATGGAATCTTGTTGCTCTTTCGTCGCGACGGGGAGCCCGATGAATGAAGATTCTTATCGCTAATGCGATTTGGGGCCGAAATTATTGCACAATATTCACAAGGTTCTCTCTTGCAACATTGCTGTCACCGGGAAACATTCCCAGGTTAGCCGAGCGCGCGTCAATTACATTCCATATCTTCACGACAAACAGCGACCGTAAGGGTCTGCGGAGGGACCCGGCCGTAGCTGAGCTGGCGCGGCATTGCGCAATCGAGTGGGAGATCATCGAGGATTACACGCACCAGCGGCCGCCAGTGGGTCCCGGCGGCGAGAAGTATACTTTCCTGAGTGCCCTGCAGAACATTGCCATCAAGCGCGCTTTAGATCACGACGCGATCGTCTTCAACTATGCCGACTTCATTTGGACCGATGGGACTGTGACGACCGCAGCCGAGAGGCTATTTGAAGGCGAGACGCCGTGCAATGCCGTTCTCGGTTTTTGCCTACCTGTTGATCGAGACGCGGCACTGCCGGCGATGAGCTGCCACCGTGACGCTCGCGAGACTGGAATTATCAAGCTATCGGGGCGCGAGGGCGCGAAAATCGCCGTCGATTGCATGCACCGGGAGGCAAGGATCCGCAGTTGGGAGGGCCGATACTTCACCAACCTTCCTACCTATCTTATCTGGCCAGTCGACGGTCAGGGCATCCTTATTAGAGCCTATCATCAGTCGATCTTGGCAATGCGCGTGCGGCCGGACGATCCCGAGTATCTGCGCGGAATCACACGTGGCAGTCTTGATGCATGCCTGACGGCGCAGCTCGCCGAGAGCGGCATGATAAACATTGCGACCGATACCGACAAAATGCTGGTCTTCTCCCTTTATGACACCCCGGTGGATTCGCGCATACCCCCGGATGAAACGCGCGAGATGTCACTGCGCAACATGCTGGCGTCGGTCGCAACGCCGGGCCAGCGCCGGTTTGCCGAGCAGCCGATCTACATGCGGACTGCGGATGGTGATGAGGGCGCCTGGTCTGCGGCCGCGGAGTCCTCTTTGGCCCTGCTGCGGAACGCACACGACACTATTGCCTTCGATCAGGGTGCTTATGACGAGAACTACAAGACGCACGGACTGATTCCGAAGCTCAGGAGACGGAGCCGGCTGAGCCGATTCATTCCTAAGAAGGTCTACGACCGTACCGGTCCATTCTTGAAACGCGGTCGCAGGATCGCTTACGTCCTGGTCCAGCCGTCGTTGTTGCAGGCTGCGCTAGCACGGCGCAGCGCCCGAATTCCGCGCTTCTTCAAGCGCGCCCGCAGAATTGCCTACGTGCTTGGGCGTCCATCGCTTCTGCGCCGTGTCTATTGGCGCAGGATGGCGCAATTGCCCGTGTGGTGGGCACGGGATTCTCGTCTCGTAGCCTTGCTCATCGCAGGTGACGCCGACGCCGTCGAGGCGGCAAGTATACGCTGGCCATGGAGCTATCCTGTCGCGCCAAACATAAAGATTGCAACGATCGACAAGGCGCGCCTGATGGCGGCAACGATCGTCGAGCACATGTCTGCGCGCATCACCAATCACGCAGAGTTGCTTTCCGCACTGCACACCGCGGAAAGACTGCTGCGCCGCGCTATCCGCTCTGCGCCCATCTGGCCGGCACCCGTGCGCGCCTTGGGAAGAAACCTTTG
>Ga0307426_1000069_pt1 | contig 58462 bp, 59 predicted proteins | sample SalMarWE160340MG_FD_202165 | JGI IMG/M metagenome (GOLD analysis project Ga0307426, IMG submission 202165) | Salt marsh sediment microbial communities from the Plum Island Ecosystem LTER, Massachusetts, United States - WE1603-40 | ecosystem: Environmental > Aquatic > Marine > Intertidal zone >... | reverse complement strand
AAAATTTTTCAATTTTGATGCTTTCGTAAAGGCAATTCCTTTTTTAATATCTCCAAATACCAAGAGTAAATCTCCAGAGTTTATTTTGAAGATTTCTCGAGCTTCTTGTGGAATAACAATCTGTCCTCGCTCACCAACTTTAGCAGTACCAAAATAGTGTTCATGTTTTTCTAGCTTTTCAATATCGATATCTACACTTTTAGCTAAACCTAATCCCTTATTTAATTCTCCAGCAATATATACATCATCTTTAGCTTCGATTCTAAAAACTTCTCTAGCTTTAAGGGGAATAACAATTTGACCTCGTTCACCAACCTTTACTGAGCCAAAGAAGTATTTTCCTTTTTTACCAGGAAATTCAGTTATTTTAATCACCTTTTAAAATTCATATTGATATGATCATATTGATATGATCATATTAATATGATCATACGAATCATACTATTTAAATGTATTGATCAAAAGAAAATAATTCATAATTTTGAATTCTATTGGTATATGATTATCGAATATACTACAAAATAGATTAAAGAATGATTCTATTGAGATTAGAATTCTTTAGAATTGATGAATAAGCTGATATTTATTTTAAGTTTATGATTAATTTCTCCATACTTAAGTTCCAAACTTTTTCTGGAGCTCTTTTTTGTTCACTAGGTTTGTATTCTTCCAATATTATGATTCCAACTGATTCTAATTCTCTCAAATGATAATATAATGTAGGTTTTTTCAACTTTTTTTTGATAATATGATTGCATTCTCCTTTGCAATACTTCATTTCCTCTGTTACTTTTTCTCTTAACTCAGTTAAATGATTAAAAATCTCATCAGAAGATTTTGGACCATCTCTTAAATATTCAATTATTTTCCATCGAATTCCACAGTGTAATGCACGTACATAATCTTCTATTTCAGAGAGTTCAATTTCTTTCATAAGATCCCAATTTTCTAATCTTTATGACTATATAATAAAATAAGAAATATTTAAATATAAATTTTGATTGGTTAAATTTAATACTTAACTAAATAAAACATAAATTAAATTATTAAACCTGATATAATAAAACAATAATGGTGAAAAATGAAAATAAAAGAAAAAGAGTCTGATTGTACACATCCAGAAATTAAGAAAAATCATCCAAACGGTTGTTCTTTAAATCAAGTTATTAAGTGTCATGGTGATCAACCACTTTCAGAGCTTTTCAAACATATAAAGCTTTTAGATAAGGATGAGTAACTCTAATTAATCTCTTAATTATTTTTCATTTTATTTCTAAAGGTGATAATTATGAACGCAATAACAGTAAATAACTTATCAAAATATTTTAAAATATCTAAACAAGGAAAAAAGAGCAGGAAGAGTAAGGAAATTCAAAAGAGTAAAGATAAAACTGTTCGAGCCATAGACAATATTAGTTTTGTAGTAAAAGAAAGAGAAATTTTTGGTTTTTTAGGACCAAATGGGGCAGGGAAAACCACTACTATTAGATCGTTAACAGGTGTATTAAACCCTACTAAAGGAAGAATTAAGATATTTGGAGAAGATATATGGAAACATCCAATACCAATAAAACAAGTAATCGGTAATGTTCCCGAGATGGCAAATGTATATATGGATCTCACTGCCCTTCAAAATCTAACATTCGTTGGAGAGTTATATGGAATTCATAAAAAGGAAAATCTAAATCGTGCCGAAATTTTACTTAAGAAGTTTGAACTGTTTGAAAAGCGTCATTTCAAAGCAAAAAAATATTCCAAAGGAATGAAGCAAAGATTATTATTATGCATGGCGTTAATGAATAATCCAAAATTATTATTTCTAGATGAGCCTGTAAGTGGATTAGATATTCAATCTGCTCGTGTAATCAAGCAATTAATCAAAGATTATAACAAAAGAGGAATGACTGTTTTTTTAACGACACATGATATGGGTGTTGCTAATGAGCTCTGTGATAGAATAGCCATAATTAATAACGGGCACATTATTAAGTTGGATACCCCCGATAATTTAAAAAAATTAACTCAGGACTATCTCGCAATTGATTGTTATTACGAGAATGCACAACAAATAAAAGGGATTAAAAATCTAAAGACCGTTAAAGAAGTGCAAGAAATAAAAGATGGTTATCATATTATTGTGGAAGATGTGAATGATGCATTATATGAAATAATTAATCATGCTAAATCGAATAACCTAAAAATAACTCAATTAAATACTCACCAGCCAACTTTAGAAGATGCATTTCTCAAAATTATTGAAGGAGGTGGAAAAGATTAACGAAAAACCTTTTATATTAGAACAATCTAAAATTAAAAAAATAATTACTCAAATAAGAAGATCTTTTGCTATTGCAAAGAAAGATTTCAGAATTTATTATAATAAAGGCCCGGTCGTAATTCAAGGAATATTATTTCCAGTTATTCTTTTTTTTGCTTTTACAATTGGGCGAAATATTGAGCCAATTTATATGATTTCTGGATTAATGGCCATGGTTTTATTTTTAACATCTACATCCATCGGACCTGTTGTATTTCCATGGGAAACGAGACAGCAAACTCTTGAAAGATTAATAACATGTCCCATCTCAATCAAAACTGTTTTACTAGGCAGTGTTTGGGGCTCTTCGATTTTTGGAATGTTATTTTCTTTGGTTCCTCTTGTATTAGGAATAATCTTCTTATCTATCCAAGTTTCCATAGACTTATTAATCGTCATTATCGGTATAATTGTTGCAGCTTTTTCTTTTTCGAGTTTTAGTTTGATATTATCAGTGCCTCCAACCGATATGCCAGCAAATACAATGATTTTAACAATTCTAATTAAATTTCCATTAATATTTATCAGTCCACTTTTTATGCCAATAAGTTCGACTCCACTAGCTGTTATATCTCCATTAACTTATTTTATTGATATAATTAACACAGGATTAGGAGGAAATAGTTCATTCGGTACTTTTGGATTATTAATCGATTTTATAGTTTTATTGCTACTTGGATTTATTTTTTTATTCCTATCATTCTTTCTACATGGAAAGACTCTACAAAAAAGATTTCGAGGATAGACTAAAAAAATTAAATCTTAAGTTTTTTTTATTTTTGAATGATATAATTTTTAATTAAATGATAATTTTTCAGCTATTATTCAAAGATCTTTATTTCAGGATGTTTTTTTGCTTCTTTAAATATTGGCCCTTTTGCGATAAATCCGATAGCTAAATGGCTACATCTTCCAGAAAGCAAATTATCGGTTTTATTAATTCCAAAAACCTGTAAAGTTTTTTCTGGTAGATTTATACTCCTATCTTTTTGGATTGCTAACCAACAGTACTTTTTATTTTTAAATTCGATAATCTCTCCCTCAGGTATCTTATAATTGGCTAGTGAAGTATGTTTGTCTGTTAAATCTTTCATGATGGAATTTTTTAAAATCCTCACAGAACTTAATCCAAATCCACCTGAAGTTTTACTACCTGAAAATAAGATAACATATTTCTCCAGTTTTAAATTATACTCCTCAAAAGCTTCGGGAGGAATTTTAACTTTACCTTGATTTCCTACTCTTGACCATCCAAATAAGTACTTTCCTCCCTTTACAATTTGTGGCAATAATTCTGCCCTTTTTTTTATATATTAAATTTTATTATAAATTAATATATCAAAAAGATCAGCTTTTAATTCATATTTTTCTTTTAGATTTGATTGGTCTAATATTTCCGTTAATTCTTCAGGTGTGTATCCCGCATTTATCGAAGTTTTCCAACCAATTCTCATAAATTTAGGGATAAACCATTTCATTGTATGAAAAATTACTTTTGCTCCTAATCCTATATCTCGTCGACCATCAGAAATACAAAAAATACCATCTGGTTTCAGAACTCTAAAAATCTCATTGAATACATTTATAGGATTTTCCCAATGATGAAGGGTACCATTTCCAAAAACAACATCGAATGTGTTATCTAGAAATTTATACATATTTTCAGCATTTCCGTGAATATAAGAAATTCGATCATCAATACCTTCCTTTCTTATGTTTTTATTAGCTACACGCATCATATCTTTAGAAAGTTCAATTCCAATTATTGTTAGCGAAGGATCTTGTTTTGCCATCATAATTCCAATCCATCCTGGTCCTGGTCCGATCTCTAAAATTTTTGAGTTTTCTTTAATATCAAGTTTTTTAAATATAAAATTTATCAAACGCCGATATTCTCCTTCCATTTTTCTGCATGCTTCACTATATTCTTCTGTTGTGAAGTCAATCTGATCTAATATTGCTTCACCCTCAGAGATTCTTTCGCATACTTTTTTACTTTTACTCACAATTATCATCTCATTTCAATTTTTAAATTATCTAAATAAACAAAAATAAGAATTCTATTTAAATAAATTCTTATTGTCGTCCTATCTCGACAACATATTTATATAATAAAAAATGTTAATTAATTATTATATAATTTATGAAAAAGTATGAAAGATAAGGAAAAAGAAATATATAGCCAAGATTTACAAGATTTTGGTTTAACTGCTGAGGAAGCTATAGTCTATTTAGCACTAGTTGAAAGGGGGCATAATGGTGATATGGTAGGAAGATTAAAATATAATCTTCAAATTGCACGTACAACATTATATGGAATATTAGAAAAACTAAGTGATAAAGGTTGGATTGAGATTTTAGAAATAAGGAAACAACCTCGAAGGATGAAATTTATAGCTAAACCCCCCTTGGAAATTTTTAATGAAATAGTAGATAATTTGGAAGTAAAGATTGAGAAATTAAAACAAAAGAGGTTGTATATTGGAGATACTCTAGATAAACTATATCAAGAGAAAAAAGAGTTAAATATTGATACTATTCATCCTGGTTCTCAAAAATACATAGAACCTCTTATTTCAAAGAGGTGGAAAGTTAAATCAGAAGTTATTGAACATTCAGAATCTTTAGGTCGAATAGTATATGATTATGAACTGATAGGTCATAAAGGAACATTTACACAGGAATGTGGTCTTATCATTTTCGAGTATAATTATAAAAGAAATATAGAGAATGATAATAATTTAATTCAAGCTAATTTGAATTTGCTCTTGAGTAAAACTGAATATGAGATTAAAAATAGTGAAATTCCCAACTTTGAAGATGTGAAACTTGAAGAAACTAAATTTAATGGTTTTTTAGGAGCATTAGTTTATATTAAATTTAAAGAAGGTTCAATGGTTAGAAATTTAACTAAAGAAGAATGGGTTTTAATCGGAAAAGAAGCAGCAATTCCAATCAAAAATAAGATATTTTTAATTCATGGAGAGGATAAAAACTTTCAAATTTTAAAAGAAGTCATTATTAATGCTGAAAAATTTCATCATTTAGTATAATATCAATAATTTAGATAAATTAGTACTTTAATTCAACCCAATTTTCTATTTCAAGATAAATTTTTTTCAAATTATTTATTTGTTCTTCATTTGCATTCCAATAACCTCTGTTATTAGCTTGAAGCATATTTTTTATTATGTCCATCATTGCAAACCTATTATTATCCTTTAAACGTTCCCTCAATTCTTCGTTTTCTATATATTGATTATATGCTTTATCCCAAATCCAGTTATCTACTTCATGAGTTGTAGCAGATAAGCCAAGAAAGTTTTCTACTCTTTCAGCTATTTTTTGACCGCCATGATACTTATGCTTTAATAACCCATTAATCCATTTAGGATTCAAAGAACGCGTTATTGCGCCTTCTTTAATGCTTTCCTTTAAAGTATTTACTTTAATTTCTTTACTAGAAGAATCTGCTATATAAACATTTGCATCCTTTCCATTAATTTGTTTGTATGTACGAGCTAATCCTCCAGTAAACTCATAGTAGTGATCTAAGTCTGTTATTTGATATTCACTCGAATCTCTTATTTGACTCATTAATTTAATTTCATTAATATTTAATCTAAAATTCTTTTCTAATTGTCTTACTTTTTGGTTCTTCATATATGCAAAACTCATATTTTTAAGGTAATCTTCTGCCAATTCTGTTTCATCATCCCACTTTCCAGCTGCTATTATCTCTGTTAAATTTGTATTATATTTTCCTGGATGTGGACCAAATACACGTGCTTCGACATTCTCTACTCCTTTCTGCTTCAATGTAACCATCGATTTTTTCACATAATTATTTTCAACATCTTCATCTAGCTCTGCTACTAATTCAATTGCTTTATTAATTAATTCTAGATGATAAGGGAATGTATCTCGAAAGATACCACAAATTGTAATAATCACATTGATTCTCGGATGATTCATTTCTTCTAAGGGTATGATTTCTAATTCAGTGGTCCAAATGGATTTATTTTTAACGGATTTAACTCCTAAATAATTAAAAATTTGCCCAATAGTTTCTCCCCCAGTTTTCATAGTTTCAAAGGCCCAAAGTACTACACTAACAGTTTCGGGCCACTCATTATTATTAGTTTTGTAATTTTGAATTAATTTTTCTGCTATTTCATTTCCTCGTTTTATTGCAGTAGAATTAGGTATTAGTCGTGGATCAAAACCATATGAATTTTTTCCAGTTGGATAAATATGAGGAGAACGGATTGGATCCCCTCCTAATCCGGGCTCAATATATCCTCCTTCCAGAGCATGGATAATATTGTCTAATTCAAGAGAATTCTCAATTCTGTTCTTTAAAGACAATATCCATTTTATTGTTAATTGATTCATTTCTTCACTTATACTATATTCAGATACTAACCTTTGATTAATATCTTCAAAAGACAATTGATTTGCATTACTCTCAAAAAAAGTGTCTAAGTAATTTTTAACCTTTTTTACATCAATTTTTTCTTTGTTCTTAAAATATGAAAGAAATTCTTCGATATAATCCGGTTTTTCAGTTGAGTGTAATAAAATCATTCGAATTAGATCAAATTTTTGTTGAGAAGAATAAGATTTTCCTAATGTATGAAGCCCCATGGGAATTACAGAAGCTTTATATCTATATAATTTATCTTCCAATTCTGCTATATGTTCGTAGTCAATATTCATATTTTTTGCTAAATCTTTAATTTCTTTTTCGAGATCATCGATTCTGTTGTTCTTTTGGTTTTTAAGACTAAAAGAAAGGTTTGTATTTTGATATTCAGATATTATTAGCTCTAACTGAGCAAATTCTTGATACAATCCCGCGTTTTTGAATGAAGGTCCAGCATGATTAATAATAATCGCATTACTTCTTCTTTTAGCGATAGCTGATTCACTAGTATTTGTAATATGATAATAGTAAATATTTGGTATACTACCAATTAAGTTTAAATTAAAATCATAAATCCAACCAGCACATTCCTTACCTGGAAGAAATTCTTCAGTCCCATGAGTTCCAACATGAATTATAGCATCTATATTTAAACTATTTTCTAAATAACGATAAAAAGCGAAATATTGATGATGAGGGGGTAAATTCTTATTATGATATTCATTAGGATCTCCAGATACTTTACTTCTGGAGGGTTGTAGACAAATATATATATTACCAAATTGAATAATGGGTAATTTGAGATGTGAATTGTCTACCATAATCTTACCAGGTGGAGGTCCCCAATATTCAATAATTTCATCTTGGAGATGTGAAGGGAGATTTTTAAAAAATTTAATATAGTCTTGTACAGAGATTTTATGTCCTTTATATTTTTGGATATTCATATACTTTGGTGTATTTACAGCACCAAAATCAATAAACAAATCCATTAAATTCTTGTTTTCAGGGATTTTTTCTGTATTGTATCCTTCTTTAATCAGTTTTTCTATTAAATTCTTGACTGACTCAGACACATCTAAATATGCAGCATTACCTATTTTATCTTCCCCAGGAGGATAGTTATAAATAATAATTGCTAATTTTTTCTCAGAATTTTCTTTTATTCTCAAATATAACCATTTTTTAACCCTTTGAGCATAGAATTTAACATTTTCAATTATTGGTTGTACTTCTAAAATATTGGATTTTAAATCATCAGAATATCCTAAATTTTTAAGACTGCCAACAGTAATCATTTCTATTCTTCCATCTAATTCGGGCATTACAATTGCAATCACTTGGTTAATGGGGTTAATTCCTTCATTTGATTTAGTATATTCCTCAAAAGGCATATCATATTGTATAATTGGATTAAATTGTGGGATATCTAATTTTTTAAATAAATCCCTTGTTATAGAGGTATCTCCACCAAAAGGACCCCCATTTAACTGAAAATATTGAAGATTAATAACAGCGCTTATTAATTTTACTTCATCTTTAAAAAATAGTTTTTTATAAGCTTCTACATTTGTTAAAACATCAGAAAAAACAGGAAGAATATTAAATTCTGAGAAATTTTTCATAAATTCTTTTACTATTGGTAAAGATTGTTCAAAATATAATCCTCCATAAAAAAATATTCCTATAGTTTGTTTATTATGGTCTATTGGCTTTTTTCTAAAATAATCTTCAGTATTATTAAAATATTCATTCATTTGAGGATCATAAATGCCAAAAGAGGGAATCTTTTTTGGTTTGGGAACCTTAATATTCTTATATCCTAAATAGTGCTTTAAAAGAAACAGGAGCATGTTTTTATGATTCTCAGCGATACCTCCCAATCCATGTACCCAGTAATCCATCATTATGACCCAATAGCGCGCATGTCTTAGTGCTTTAAAAGGGAACACTTTTCCTAAAAATTTCAAAAACTCAGTCATTCTTTGTCCAAATCTTACTGCTTTCGTTAAATCTGGTATTTCATCGATACTATACTCCCTATTTTGAGGAGCGGGTATTTTTCGGGCTTGAAAGGGCCCCATTTTTGTTAAGCCTCTTATTTCGCTATTCCCTCCCACTAATGCGATTATTTCTTTGGTATCAAATAATTCTGGTTGACTTTTTTCCATTTCTTCATAAGATTTTACCAATAGTTCAACTGTAGGAGAATTTCCTCGGATATCAATCAACATAACTTTAGATTGATAAATAACTTCTTGAACTTCCTCTTTTGATATTTTTCCTGAGTCCAAATCATTAAGAAAATAGATTTTAAAATCGAATAACCTTCCAAATTGACTATAAATCTCGTGAATCCCTTCAGTTAACCATTTCAAAAAAACAGAAGCTGTAATTAATGTTATTTTAGGCGTATCTCTCGTATTGTCTATATTTTGATTCATAATCAATATTCACAATTAGATATTTTCAAATAATCCTTCCATTCCCAGAATTTCATTTACATTTTCTTTATTCATGGTATCAATATGATAATATTTCGCATTTGCTGATTCAGATAATTTTTTATTAATTTCCAATTTGACATCCGATCCTTCTGTATCAATAATAATCATATCAATTTGATTTTTAGAAATTTCTTTACCAGTTTTTAATAAATCGTCAATAGCATCCTTATAAAATACATTTCCTCTGGCATCAGAAATAAGAATGATCAAGGGTATATATCCTGTTTTCTTTCTTTTCTCTTCAAGAGCAATATCTAATGCTTTTACTAACCCTTTAATTAGTGGTGTTGTACCTCCTGTAGGTATTTCTTTTAATAATTTATATGCTAAATCAATACTTCGAGTGGGAGGTAAAATAACTTCTGCATCGTCTCCACGAAAAACAACTAATGAGACTTTATCGCGATATACATAATTAGATTGAAGGATAGAAAATATCACTCCTTTAACGGTTATCATTCTTTCATTTGCTCCCATCGATCCTGAAGCGTCAACACAGAAAATAAATAAATTGCTTGATTTTCCAATTCTTTTCTTAATATATATATGTTCATTTTTAATCTCTAATTTTGCTCCATTTTTAAAAGCATTTTTATTTTCAGGTTCTAAAGCGGCTTTATTAATAGTTTCAAGAATAGCAATATCCGAAGACGATCTAAAATTAAAATCTTTGGGTTTTTGACCACCAATATATTTCCCCTTCTTATCACGAGTAGGGTGTAATATTCTTTGACCAGAGGTGTTCATATCTGTTACAATTCTTTTTTTTTCTAATAGTCCATCTGTAGATATCTTAGTATCTATGCCGAAAATTTCCTCTTTTAGATTTATAATTTCTTTATTATTTCGATGTTCAGGATTATTTATATTCAATTTCTGTGCTTCTTCCTTATCTTGTTCTTCAAACATCTTTTCGATATCATCTTCATCTATTGCTTGTTCTTCAAATGGAAGTTTTCTTAAACGATGTGCTAATGCCAATCTTGCTGCTATTTTTATATCTTCATCTAAAACGTTGATTCTTCCATGAAAAGCAGCAATAGTTTTTGCTGTTATATTTATAGTAATATCTGCACGGTGACTATCAATTTCCAGTTTAATAGATAATCTCGCAATGTTTTCTAATTGTTCATCTGAAATATTAACTTTATTAAGAATTTCACGAGCCTTAACAATCTTCTCTCTTAATAATTTTTGTTTAGTTTCGAACTTATCGTGAAATTTATGAGGATCAATATGATAGTCTTCAACGTATTTTATTATTTTAACTCGCTTATTGATATTTAAAATAGGTTTTGCCTCCACACTTAATCCAAATCGATCTAAAAGTTGAGGTCTCAGATTTCCTTCCTCAGGATTCATCGTTCCTACCAAGATAAAATTAGAAGGGTGATGAATACTAATACCTTCTCGTTCAATATTATTAATTCCCATTGCCGCACTATCCAATAATACATCTGCTACATTATCAGCAAGTAGATTTACTTCATCTATATAAAGAATATTTCTATTTGCTTCTGCTAAAATTCCCGGTTCTAAAGCTTTCAATCCTTGTTCCAGTGCTTTTTTAATATCAATTGTCCCTACTACTCTATCTTCAGTGGCATTTATAGGTAGATTAATAACGCGCATTTTACGAAATTCTATATCAGTATTCTTCAACTTTTTGTCAATTATTTTATGTTGGCATTCATGACATGATTCTTTTAGAACATATGGATTACAATTAAATGGACAATCTTTAATAATCTCAATTTCAGGAAGTAAATCTGCTAAAGCTCTTACAGCGGTTGATTTTGCAGTTCCTTTTGTCCCTTTTATTAAGAGTCCACCAATTTTTGGATTTATTGCGTTTAGAATAAGCGCAAGTTTCATAAGATCTTGTCCTACAATAGCAGTAAAAGGATAAGTTTTAAAATGAGTCATTTCTATTTTTTCTGAACTTTCAATCCAGTGTTAATATTATTTTATAATTTTTTCATACTTTAATAAAAATAGCAATGAATAATTAAAAAAATTATTTTTTTTAAAAAATAAGATTAATTTTTAATTCCTTTTTTAATCTAAATCTGCTTCATTTTTTATTTGTTTATAAAAGTCTAGTACGATTTTGTACCTTTTTCTAGCTATCTTTCTTGAAATATCAAGTAATAACATATCTTTCAATTTAATTATTTTTTCTCTTAAATGTTTTATAACATCATTAAGATTTCCTTTATTTTTTATGGTAAATCCTATAGTTCGGTATAACCCTATTGCACCAAGAGCATCCAATTTATCCGCATCAGACAATATTTTTGCTTCAAGAGTTTGAGGGGTTGAATTATTTGAGAATGAATGTGTTCTAATACAGTGAATTATATTATCAAAATCTTCTTGAGAGAGTTTAAAATCATAAGAGTTTAAGAATTTAAAAGCCATCTCAGCTGATAATTCAGCATGGTTCTTACTAGAAGTTGTATCATTTCTATTTTTTCTACCAATATCATGTAGTAATGCCGCAATTTCAAGGATTAATAAATTAGCATCTAAATGATTTCCTAACTGTAGACATAAATTTAGGAGGCTCTCAACATGTAAGAAACCATGAATATCATCTTTCTCAGAATTATCAATAGCATATTTCCTTACTTTTGGAATTAAATCATTATCTAACATGAAAGCGTATTCTCTATTTATCCTATTAAATTAATAATAAACTCATAAATAATTGGTCCAACATATATTACCAGTAAAATAAATATAATCGGGATAATAATTCCGAATAGACCCCATATTACTTTAAACAATCTACTCGGAGGTTTCCAATTTTTGTATTTTTTCTTATCTCTTGAGACTCTATTAATCTCCTGGGAAAGAGCATTATGATACTGTTGTTTACCCTTATCTGTGAGATAAAGTTTTTCATCTTGAATAAAAACCAAACCTTTCTTTTTCATGATGTTTAAAATCTTATGAATATTAAATTTTTCAATATTTAAAAGTCCAAATATTGCCCAAACACCAAACATTTCGTAACCTTTTTCGATAGCTTCCACAAAATTTTCATTCATTTGTTGTTCAGACAAATTTTCTTCTTGAATAATTAATATTATCCAATGAGCTATTTTAAATTCAAAGGCTTTATCTAAGCTTAATTTAAAGCTGTCAATATCAATATCCTCACCAGATTTGATTAATGCCAGTAGTGTCTCTAACCCGTCAAATATAATTAAACTAGCAATTACTATACCGACAATAGAATCTACCCAATAAATTCCAAATAATGCAAAAATTAGTCCAATTATTACTCCTAATGATAATCTAATATTAATTACATTATCTTTAGCATCGGAGAGTAATGCAAAATTGGCTTGTAATTTTCCAACGAAATTTTTTAGAACTAACAACATTAAGTTTAGTAAAATCGAGATAAACATTAATATAAACGTAAAATATGATGGAGAAATAATATCGGTTTGAAAAATTGAAAATACCGAAGCTATTATCAAATTTATTCCTGTTATCAACATTAAAATAATGATTGCGATTGCCCCTAACCTATCTTTTCTCAATTTAATACTTAAAGTAATTATAAATATCTTTATTATATCTGTAAAATTCTCAATACCCTCGTTAAATAACGCATCACTGCCTGCATTCAATCCAACAATTATTTTAAGTGAACTCATAAAAATTAAGCAAATTAAAGAAAAAATTAAAACAATTTTTTCACTAAAAAAGAATCCTAACGCTTTATTTGTGACTAAATTAACTGTTTTACATTTAGTTAAAACCTCATTTCCTTTTTCGGTTAAAGAATAAGTATTGTTTTGTTTTTGAATTAAAGCTTTAGTAATTCCATCTAATAATAAATCATCTAATTCAGGTTGTTTTAGCCTAATATTAGCAAATTCATTAACATAGAAATATTTAAAATAGCTATAAATTTCTTCTTTAGTATTTTCTTCCTTATTTATTGCATATAATAAAGCATATAACGGAGATCTATTCGGATCATTTCCTAAAATTTGAGTAACTTCATAAGAAAGCTTAGTGATGCCTTTATGTGATTTTCTTATTTCTTTAAATTTGACTTCTTCCATCTTTAAGCTTTAAAAGAAATTATGATAGAAGAAAATTAGAATAAAAGAGTAAAAATTTATTGTATTTTTAGTCATTTTTTATATAGAATATATAGGATGCCCTCCTTTTGTCAATCTTTTACTAATATTTTCTAAAAGATCTCATTCAATTCTATATTATTTGGATTTAAAATAATGGGTAAAAATTTTGTTATCCTTTCCATATTTTTCTCTTAAAATGGATTTAAATTTACCTATATCTAACCGATTTCTCACTTTTTCTCATCAACATCCAGAATCTGGTTGTAAATCTATAATGCTGTCAGGAAATAAATTAAATTCAAGATTATCTCTGATAGGCATAAATTTTCTCAAATTACCATCTTCATCAGGGCCATAAGGCATTATTCCGACATCTTCATAGATTATATTATGTTCTGGGTCCCAAAACAACTGTAAATAATTATGAATATAATCTTCAAATATTGGAAAGATTGATACTTGTGGATTTTCAAAAATATATTTATCAACCTTTGCTAAAGCTTCAACAAAAGTAGCATCATCTTTTACTTGTACGTTAAATTGTTTACCTTGTTGTAAACCACTTGAAGGTATGCTAATTTTTATGGTTATTCTTTTAATTTTAATAATCACCCCTTTAAAAAATAATAAAAAAATAAATATTTAGATACTCAAATAAAAAAAGAAAGCACTAGTTATGCAATTTTGCAATTGAAAAGAAAGTCAAATATGACTGCCCTTCTACACTTCTCCATCCTGCGACAGAATTGTGGAAATAAATTCTAATATTAATAGTATCACCAATTGTAGCATTAACAATATCACTAACGTCAACACAAAAACTATTTACAGTTTTAGTACAAGTTACTCTCTTAAATGTATGCATGAGGTTATTTCTAACTATATAAATTACATAATCATCATCAGTTTGAGCTGTTTCAATACCATATTGAGCATCAATATGGTAAAATCCATCTTCAGGGATAATATATGTATCAGTAATCAAATTAAAAGCATTGTGAGTATCATAGGATACTTGAGTAAAATCAATATTTTCTTGCGTTGTATCCGAATATTTGTTGAAGGATGGTGATCCATCGAAATACACTCTTGCTTTAGGTAAAACTGAATCTTCTTGAACAAATACATATTGGGTGAGAATTAAATAAACTCCCAATCCTGCACTTATCAATCCTACCAATAAAGCGAAAACTGCTAGTCCTTTTCCATTTTTTTCCATTTAAATCATCTATGAAATATAAATAATACATTTTTTAATATATTTGATTACTTGTTAAAATGCTTAGGGTATAATAAAAATTTTGATCTAAAAAAGTACTAAATAGTTAATCATGAAACAAAAAAAATCCAAAAAGAAAACCAATTTCAGAAATCTCAGAAAAGTTGAAAATTAATAAACTAAAACCTCATGAATGAATATAAAAAATTACAAAATTTACTTTGCGATACATTATAAATTGAAAAATGTAGCATCTTATTTTATTTGTATGGTAAATTTTTTGCCTTGTTATGAACCACTTGATGGCATACTAATTTTTAAGGTAATTTTCTTAATTCTAATAATCACCCCTGTTAATAAAACAAAAATAATAAAATCTAAATAAGTCCTTTAGCTTTAAGAAGTTTCGGTAATTCTTTCTTTAGTGCGAATGTTGAAGAAAATTCTATGTTAAATAATATTTATGTAAAATAATCAAAATATTGTTAGAAAAATGACATTTATCTTCATTATTAAATAGAAATTATCATTAACATTGATTTTACCAATCTTTGTTTTCCCATTTCTTAAAAGAACCAAATCCTTCAGTTTTTGAAATTACTTGTTTTGAACTTTTATCAAAAAGAATTGAGATATAATAAGAGGAGATTTCTCGTTTAATTGATTTATGCCAGAGAGATTGTGAAAAACTTTCAGCTAAGATCAAAACAACATTAACTGAATCCTTATTTTCATGAATAAAAGGAAGAACATAATTCCATTTATGATAAAATCTGTACTCTTGACTAATTTGCTTAGCTAATTCAAAAAAGGTGAATTCATCTGAAACATTTGAAATTGTTTGATTTATTAAATCTTGTTTTTTAGAGGAAAATACAAATTTTTTTTTTAAATTAAAAGTGATAGACTCATTATCCAAAATTTTTTCATAAATGAAATAATAAAATGGAAGAAGACCAGGAATGTATTTCTGATTTCTAGGAATTTTCAGCTGTATTATAATTCTTAAAAAAGCTCTAATCCCAAAATATGTTAGATAAACAAACAGATAAAAGAAAGCAAGGTTCATAAGTATTTGATAATAAGGTAATATAAAATAAAAAGCTATTAAAACCAGAAGATTTATACAAGAAAAAATCATCAATATTGGATTCACAGCTCTATCAGCAATTAATCTATATTCTCTTTTCGAGATCGGATAAAAAATTGGTATTTTTGAAGCAGCAAAAAAATCTAGTGAGACATGGATACTATATCCTATGAATCCAGCAAACCAGATCTCAATGAAAAAAACATTTCTAAATATAGATATAAAAAAACTAACAATTCCAGTAAATATTAATCCTATAACATAAGAATGAGAACCAGCTTTATGAGAAAGAAAATACATTTTTCTTATTTTTTGGAGCGGCCCTAAGAAGACGTCGAAATCAGGTAAAAAAGTCATAATCCACATAAAGATAATAGCTTCTGGACTTAATTTGGTTAATGAAAATAGACCCGCTAAAACCCCCATAAACATATGTGTGAAAAAGTCCATATATGTTTTAAAAATAAGACAGCTTATTTATACAATTCGATTAAAATTTATATTTATAGGAAACAATCCTATTGTCAACCTTTCACTAGCATTTTTTGAAAGATATCATTCAACCTCTTAGTTAATTCTTTTACTTTTAAAATAATGAGCAAAAGTTTCGTGATTTTTTCCATAAGTTTTCAATAAAATTCGTTTGAATGTGCCATAATCCAATCTTTCTTTCATCACATCAGCTCATCAATCAGCATGAACTACTATTGTTATTTCACTATCAGGATATAAATCAAAATTTATATCTTCATGTAAAGGCATGAATTCTTTATTTGGTCCATAAGCGTTTACAGCACAATCATCATAAATTAAATTCGTTTCAGGATCCCATATGAGCTGGAGATAACTGTGTATTAGTCCTTTATAGATGGGGAAAATGGATTTTTCAGGATTATCGTAAAAATATTTATCTAGAGTGCTCAAAACATCGATAATCGAGCCATCATCAGCAACTTTTAAATTGAAATCAAGACCATTAGATAATTTCTTTTCGGGATCTGGAGCAAAGACCGTTAACTTAATTTTTTTAATTTTTATAATCACCTTTATTAAATTTTAATAAAAAGATTCTAAAGTCTAAATAAGTCCTTTAGCCTTAAGAAGGTTTGGTAATTCCTTTTTAAGCGTAAAAGAGGAGGAAAATTTTTTCTGTCCATCTACAACTACACATTTATTGTAAAGATTGAGTTCCCTGGCTTCCTCTGAATTTAGATTCTTAGTATCATAATCAATATATTTTATATAAGGTGTTAGTTCAACAAAAACTCGATTCATAAATTTATCCCATTCACACGCACACGCGTCTAATGGGACATAAATGTCTACTTTTAATTTTTCTGAATTTTCTTCACTAATTTTTATTACACCCAAAATTTATTTTATTCATTTTAATTTTTCAGGATTTCTATTCTTTAATTGATATTTTATTTCAAAACCAAAAATACTAGGATTTCCAAAAACTTCTTTTTCTTAGCCACCTACCTAAATAGACAATCGAAAGCATAACTGGAACCTCCCAGAATAACCCCATTGTAGTACCTAAGGCAGCAATAGATCCTATTCCATATATTGCAATAGCAGCTGCTATCGCAATTTCGAAATGACTGGAAGACCCGATGATAACTGTGATTATAGCTTCCTTGTATTTTAGTTTAAATACTTTCGTAACTAAAATGTTGTATCCAACAACAATTACAAATCCAAGCAATAGGGGAATTGATACTAATAATAAAAGATCAGGATTATCAATTAAGACTTCTCCATTCATAGAGAACAGAACCACTAATGTTGTGAGTAGAGCAACAATCGATACTTTTCCAACTATAGGTCGATATGTATTGTTAAACCACTCTTTACCTTTGGTAGATATTAATAACCTTTTACTAATTATTCCAAGCAATAATGGAAGTCCAATAAAGACAAATGTTGATAAAACTAGGGATTTCCAATCAATGGGAATATTCTGAATACCTGTTAATAATGTAACCATAGGAGCATATCCAAATATTATAGTTATTGTATTAAGGCTCGTATTTACCACATTCTGTTCTTGATTTCCTTTTGCCATCCATCCCCAGACTAATACCATAGCAGTACATGGACTTGAGCTTAATAAAATAACAGCGACAATTAATTGCTCATATCCATGTAGAAAGATACGTGCCATAAGCAGACCTACAAAAGGTGCGATCACCCAATTAGATAGAATTGTTAAAATTATAGGTTTAGGATTTTTACCTAATTTTTTTAACTCTGAGACTTGTAAATTTAACATTGCAGGATACATCATTAGGAATAGACAAATACCAATCGGTAATGAAATTTGACCAATTCTAAATGAATTCATAGTTTGACTTATACCCGGGATATATATGGAAAAGAGAATTCCTATGAAAATGCATAGTGCTACCCATAGAGGAAGTAATTTTTCGAATAAACCGAATTTTTTTGATTCATCTTTATATGTTATTGAAATTTCTTCTGTTCCTGAAATACTCATTTATCTTCCCAAAGGCTTATGTATTTTATTGTTATAAAAACTAAAATTGTATTTGTACAGTTTGAGATATTTATAAAATGCATCAAATAAAAATATTTGGATTTAAATTATTAAGCAAAATGTTTATATCAAAATAAATACATTATAATTAATAAGTACTAAAATAATAAATATTTAAATAGTTTTAATCATATGGGTGAATGTTATTAATAGAAGACGTGCTATTGAAATAATCGATTCCCTGGAAGGCTGCGTTGATATGAATGAAATAGATGTTAAGACATACTTCCACAATTTGCAAGATTTCGGTAGTAATTTAGAAAACGAAGATAGTTTTAAGAAATTATCACAATTTTTTTATGCATTAGGAAATAAGGAGCGTTTAAAAATAATTACTGTATTAAAGGAAAATGATCATTGCGTTTGCGAACTAGAAGCAATCTTAGATAAATCACAACCATCTATATCACATCATCTTCGAATTCTTGAAAGTGTTGGGCTTATAAGAAGTTTTAAAAAAGGTAAATTCACTCATTATGATATTGTTAAAGGGCAATTTGAATTAAATCTAAATTTATTATACAAAGAATTAGGTCTAAAAGTACTTTTTCATTAAAATTACTAGCAGAATTTCCAATGAAGTAGAGCTCCGAATAAAGTATTTATGTTCGTTTGTGAAAGTTATTTAAAAAATAAGATTTCTAAAAGTTTCTCCTTCTTTTTCTAACAAAATTTTTATGAAAATTGCCATAATATTACGATTTGATTTAATATAAACACATTACTCACTCAAGGATATTATGTATAAAAAATAGGATTAATTCATATATATGAGGTGTTAAGTTTTGATAAAGCCTGATGATAACATGATTGGTTATTGTGGTTATAATTGTTATTTATGTGCAGCTCGATCAGATGATGTTTATATTCGACAAAAAATGGTTGATACATGGAGAAAATATCTAGGTCATGAAAATTATACAGCAGAGAATGTTGCTTGTGAGGGATGCAAGAGTAAAGGAGATAAAATTGCTGATAAGAATTGCAAAGCTCGACCTTGTGCACGAGATAAAGGTTTAGAAAGTTGTGCACAATGTGATGATTTCCCTTGTAATAAAGTAAAGCATCTTATGACAACTCCTTTAGTAATGCTAACTTATCGTGCTGCACAATTTAAAGATATTTCAGAAGAAGAATATAACCTTTCTATTCAACAATGGAATAGTATGCCTAATTTGATAAAAATTCTTGTGAATGAAGGTAAATTACCAAGATTTATTTTAAGTAGGATTTAATATTTTTTTTATAAATCATCAAAATTCGATAGAAGGTTTGTTGAATCTTTAATAGCTTTAATTTTTTACTTTTTAGTCCCTATATCTGTATTAAAAATTGTTCTCAAATTTTTTATTAAAGTTCCTCTTCCAAAAAACGATTTTATAAATTTTACGATTTTTGTCGGGGATCTAGTTATCGCTAACTAGGAGTATCGCTAAATATAAATGTGTTAAATGTCATGTAAATAATGTTCATAAAATTACCAAAGAAATAAAGGAAAATTTGCAATGAAAGATTTAAACGATAATCCGGATTTTTTAGGATTTTTTCAGATTATTAAACCTTCAGAAATTAATATTAATAAAGAAGATATTTTCTATCGGGATAAATATAATGATATTATAAATTATCTAAAAGTAATATTAACTAATCATCATGATAATCTTTTAAATGGTTATCTAACACCCAAAGGAGCTGTTTTAATTAATGTTAATCCCGGAACAGATATTTTAGATTATATCAAATTAATATCTAAAAATTATTACTTAAATTTAATTGAATTTAATGATATCGAAATTGTTAATGCTCCAAATAAATTTTTAAAAAGCTTTATCTCCATATTTAATGGTTTTGGTAAAAAATTAGAAAATGAAGATGAAACTGGAGCAAATGATAGAGATCCAGATAAAATTGAGGAAAAAAGATTATTACTAATTAATCAACATCCAATTTTAAAGCAGAAGTTTGATGATAAAAACTTATTAGAGGTTTTTTTAAATGCTTGGCAAGATAAGGGATTTGATTTTAATTTTATTGAATCTAATATTATTCTAGTATGGTTAAATTATGATATTCAAGAAGTTAACAATATATCGAACAAATTATATGATATATTTGATCTTTTTATAAAAGTCCCTTTACTAAATAAAATAGAGAGAGAAACTGTTTTAAAAGATTTTTTAGAAATAAATCCTAAGATAGTGTTTGATATAACTGATATTGTAAATTATACAGAAAATTGGGAAGTAAAAGACATTAAACAATTATTGAAAGTTGGAATATTCAAACATTTTTTAAATTCGGAATTAAATGAGACTAGTAATGAAATAACGGACATTTTAATTGATTTAATTGAATCTGGTGAATATATACCTTATTCTATTCCGCTAATTTCAGAAAAAAATTCAAATTTAGAGCTAAATACAGAATCTCATCGAGATAGAGAAATATTTCCAGTTCAAAAAGTTAATAAAATTGAAAACTCGGAGAATGTTAGTAATATTGTTAATGGAATTCGGGAGTCTGGCATTTCAGAATTTATGTTAAATCAATTATATGAAAATGCTGCTTCTAAGAATTATACTGAACTTATACTTATTATTGATAAATTAAGTAAAAAAGAGCAATTGGAAGATAATGATATGAAGATGTTAGCAAAGTATCCATTTATCTTAAATGATTCTTCGAATAGAGCCCAGATTAATTTAGAAAAAGCTAAGAAGCGAGTAGATCTAATAAAGCAAGCTTTTGGAAAATGAAAAATAATAAATGAGGTAAAAATGGCTTCTCGAACAGACTCTAACTTGAAGAAAAAGGAAATTTTTCCAATAGAAAATTCAAGGATTTTTATTAGAAAAGTCATTTTAGAAAATTTTTTATCTTTCCAGAAAGATGAAGTGGATTTTGGTAAATCTAAATTTGTGATTATATTAGGACCAAATTGGAGTGGAAAAACCTCAATATTTCAAGCAATTAAATTTGCTTTGGGTAGTAATGAAAGAGATGAACGATATAAGAAATGGTCAAACTTTATTAGGAATGGACAAAATCATGCTATGGTTGAAATTCATATTCAAATTGACGAAAGAATAATTAAACTAAGAAGATATGTAATTAGGGGACAATCTCCTTTCTTCAAAATACAGAGAAAGGAAGATAAAGAATTTAAAAAAGTTCCAGTTCAAGAAATTCAAAAATTAATTTCTGATTTTAAAATTAATCCGGATAATCACTTTGCTTTTGTAAGTCAAGGAAAAATTGATGCAATTAAAAATTTGAAACCAACAGAATTATGTTCGTTTCTAGAGGAGGGAATTGGATTAAAAGATTTGAGGGAAGAATTATTACACCAGAAAAGTAACGTTTTAAATTTGAATAAAGACCTTCAATCATTAAAAAGCAGAAAGAACACATTGAATAGAAGCTTGGAGCTTTTAAATCCCAAATTAGAACGCTTACAACTTAAAAATGAGTTATTAGAAATTAGAAATAAATTCAATGACGAACTTTTATGGGCAAATAAAGACAAATTAGAAAAAGAAATTATCAGTATTGAAGAGACGATTAAAAATGTCGTATCTGTCATAGAAAGTATTAGAAAAAAGAAAGACATTTCAGATAGAGAAATAGAACTTTTATCTAATAAAATTTCAAAACAGGAACAAAACATAAATAAGCTATCTGAGAAAGTGGGAGAATTAAATTATAAAAAGCAAGAATTAATTACAAAAATCCAAAATTGGCAAAAAGATAAAATTTTAGCAAAACAAGAGTTAGATGAGTTATCAGGAAAAATTAACGAGCTTACAAAGGTTATCACTAATTTTAAGAAACAGCTAGAAAGCCTAGAAAATGAAATTAAACTAGTAAGAAAAGAAAGTAAAAATTCTGGTTTAAAAATTGATAACTTAATAACAGAACAAAATCAGTTAATAAAAAAAATAGCACAAAATAAAGTCCTTTTGGATAATTACAATCATATAAATATTGAAAAAAAAGAGAGATTAGTTAGAATTCAAGAGAATGAGAAATCGATACAAGCATCTAATAATGAAATTAATCAACTTTTTCAAAGTTTTAAAGACATTGAACATAAATTAGAAAAAAATAAATGGTTTTTAGATAATCCTACAAAAAATCTATTGACTCAGCTTGATGAAGAACTAAAAAGGGCATCATTAAGAATATATGAAATTGATTCTGAAATGAATCATTTAACAATGGAGAAATCAAAAAAATTAAAAAAGCTAAAAATTTTGCAGACTTCACTTAGAGAACGGAGAGTAATTCTTCCATCAAACATAACCATTCTTAAAGATGAGATAAAAAAAAGAGGATTAAAAGTAAAGGGTCCAATAATTGATTATTTAAAATATGAAGATGAGTTAAGTTACGCAATTGAATCTGTTCTTGGTGAAAAATTACTCTATAGTTTTGTTGCTAAAGACTGGGATACTTTAAACTTGTTAAAGAGACTAAAAGAAAAATTTGGTGCATATTGCAATATCTATCTACCCAAAAATATAGATATAAGGCTTATGATGAAAATTTCGGCTAATGGTGTTCTAGGTTATTTAGCAGAATTAATTAAAATTATCGACGATGATATTGATATTAAGAAAGTTATTTACTCAAAGGTAAAAAATTGCCTTGTCGTAAAAGATTATCATTCTGGGAGAGAAATTTATAATTCTCTTAATTTCAAAGGAAAATGTGTTACAATAAAAGGAGAACAAATAATATCTTATAAATATGTATATGAAACTCCATACTTAAAGAGATTAAAGGGATTATTAAGTGCTGGTACACAAAGAGAACAATCTGAGGTTTTAGAGTCCGAAGTAAAATCTTTAAATAACAACATTTCAGAATTGAAGGTTGAACAGGCTAAAATAGATACAATTCAGCAAGATATCTTTAAAAAGAAGGAATCTTTTAACGATCTTCTGTATAATTTTAACCAAAAACAAAGAATTACATCAAAAAAAAACCAATTATACGATCAAATGCATGAGTTGGAAAAAACTAATCAGTTTCTTAAAGATGAAATTAAAGAATTTGATCAACAAATTCAAGATCTAAAATCTCAAACTGATCCAGAATTTTTTAAATGGAATGACAGGATAAAAGAAATTCCTAAAGAATTAGCTTTACTTAATGAAGATAAGAAAAAATGGGATTTGAAATTAAGTGAGAATTCAGAAATCTTAAAAGAAGTGAAAGATAATCTTAATAAACAAATATTTGAAGAGAACTTAATTCAAAAAGAGTATGAAACAAAGAAAGAAGCTTTTCAAAAAGCAGACACTACAGCATTCAACACATATCAGCAATTAGAAAATATTGAAGAAGAACTTGAAATAACTGAGAAAAAGATTTCAAATTTAAAAAGTGAAATTTTATTAATACAAAACAAAAAAGGTGAATTAGAGAGGAAATCTATTCAAATAACATTAACTTTTGAACAAGAAAATATCAAATTAAATTCCTATAATCAAGATCTAGATTCAAAAAAAAGTGATTTAAAAAGAATTAACTCTGAAATAGGTCCTTTAATTTTAAAAGAAATAATCATGATTCGTCCCATAGAAGATATCAAAGGGGATATCTCTAGTATAGATAAAGAATTACTCAAATATTTAGATGTTGATGATTCAATTCTAATTGAAAAAGATCAGATATTAGCATCTCTTAAGCAAATCTCGAAAAATCAAAAAGCGCTGGAAAATGACGTTAAATCAGCGATTAAAACAGAAAATAAGATGGAAAAAACATATTATGAAAAATTCAGTGGTTTACTTGAAAATCTACAAAAGAGAGTTAATAAAAAATTCCAAGATTCTCAGGTAAAATCTTATTGTTCTTTAGAGTTAACGGGAAATTTTGAAGATTTAGGTGTTAATATTAAAGCAGCTACTTCAAAGGACCAATTAAAATCATTTACTGCTCTTAGTGGTGGCCAAGTTTCTTTAATATCAATTTGTTTAATTTTATCCCTTCAAGAAATTAAACCTTCTCCGCTGTGTTTACTTGATGAACCAGGCATGTTTTTAGATGAGAAGAACTCTGAAGTAGCATATCAACTAATAAAGGCAACGTTGGAACAAAATCCAATACAATTATTTATGTTCTTGCCAAAATCGTCAAATTCATTATTCTTACTTGCTGAAAAATTAATTGGAATTGCCAGAGTAGGAAAGAATGAAATTTCTTCTGTATTTAAACCAAAAATCGTCAAAAAAAAATAGATTATGATTAATAATGGAGTATCAAGATTTTTCTGAAGAAATAAATAAGAAAATTGGAGATATTAAAACAAAAGTTCTTTCAGGGGAAATTTCACTTTTAGATATTGAATTAGTACCAATTTTTGAGAACTTGAAAGATTCTCTTAATATCTATAACATTAATGAATATTCAATGACATACATGAGTGCATTTCAACTACTCAGTCAAAAATTTGAAGAATTAAAAATTTTCCTAAACTATTTAGATAATAAAGATAAATTTATAATCTTTTTAAGGACAAATCCAAAAGATACAGAAATATTTGAATTATTAAAGGACTGTTGGCGAGAACCTTTTAATATTAATACTCTCTCCTTGGAATTTCTTGAAGATTCTAAAAATCGCTTAGTAGCTAAGAAAGGGGACCCTTTTACAATTGAACAAATTGATAAGATAGATTTAAAAGGAAGTTTCTTATTAGAAATACCTGATAAAAAATTCACTGAGAAAATGATTGCTTTTTTTGATTCTATTAAAAACAAGTTACCGTGTTCATATGATGAGATCTTTAGCGATGAGGATGATCAAATAAAAATTTTTGAATATTTTGTATATCTTTTACACCTACTCCAGATAGGGAAATTAAAATATCAAAAAGAAACGAATTTTTTGTATTTATAAAAGAGATGAATGAAAAGTGAATGAATTAAGTGTTTTAATACATTTATTAAGCAAAAAGGAAAATATATCAATAATAGGGTCGACAAAAAAAGAAATTCTTAACGCGTTGAGTGTTAAAGATAAGAATAAATCGATTTTTTTTCAGAATTTAATTAATAACGCATCTAATTATCTTGAACCTTTAGGTCTTCAAGTAAGATTTAATCCTCTGAACTCTTACTGGTATATATCTTTTGATCCGGAAACAACTGAAATTATCTCAGCAAATCCATTTGAGGGAAACCCTAGATTAGCCGCAACCTTATTTTGCGCCTTAATATGTTGTTTTAGTAGTTCTGGGGAAAGTACAATTCAAAAAATAAAAGAAATTCGTAAAAAAAAAGGGGTCATTGAAGATATCAATGAGTTAAAGAATATGGGATTTGTATTATTTGATAAGAATTTGAATAAAGTGAGTTTAACTCCATTAATTGGATATTTACTAGATTTAGAAAAATTATTTTTAAAAATTGCCTTAAAAAAGAAAAATTAGAATGAGATTTTACAAAATTCTTAAATATCAAATTTATAAAGAAGTTAATTAGGAGTAGTTATTCTAAAAAACAGGAATATCTATTCTATAAATAAGGAATAGTGAAAGAAAATAAAATCAAGAGATTTAAAGTCATTAAAGAGGATACAATAGAATTAATAGCAAAAATTAACCATCGTGAAAACGTTGGTTTTTTTGTTTTTGATATATTAGTAATATTGGTAGCATATTTCTTTGTCATTTTTGACATTCATTATTTTCACTTAATCTTTCGAGCAATTGAGTTAACAGAATTTTCAGTTATTTTAATTTCAATAATAATGTTACCCTTAACTGGTTTTTTTACCGTCCTTCTTTTAAGGAGTTTATTTTTTACAATCATTTTAATAGTTGATAAGGAGAAAAAACTTCTTTTTTTAATTTATCATTATTTTGGATATAAAAGAAAAAAAATCATTCAAATTAATGAAATTATAAAAATCTATATAAAAGAAAATAAAACACATACTACTTATGGCCTTAAAATGGCTAATTTTACTTTAAATATTGACTTAGCTAGTGGAAAAATTATTAGAGTAATTGGATCCTTAGTCCCCACTGAATTAAGAAGACTTAAAAACTTAATAACAAAAAATGTTAACCTTTAGAAATTGATAACAAATGTAAGAAATAACAATGTATTAAAGGTTTTTTTTTCCCATTAGTTAATATAAATATTATTCCTAAGGGAATTAACTAAGATAAATACGTAAAATTTGGATCTATATCTTCTCCTTTTTTATTTTCTTAATAACTTCATAAGTTCTATGTAATAATTCATATCCGACTTCAGGGGGGGACCAACCCGATAATCCACAATCAGGACCTACAAATTTTAATCTCTCTTTGTAATGATTGAGAGCAGTAAGCAAATTCTTACGTATTTTTTCCTTCGAATCGATTAAATACATTATACCTTCAAAAGTTTTTATTTCCTCATAAGTTTTACCTGAATCTAGCGCTTCAGCAATAATACTGTCAATATTTGTCCGTACAATTCCAACTCGAATAAACTTATCATTTTCATCTAAATCCTTCTTCGGAAGTGTATTATTTGGATCAGATGCATATTCACAAGTAAGCACGTCTAAATTTTTTGTTTGCAAGCAGATACTAGCTCGATCTAAAGTATGAAGGTGTATCTGAGTAGTAGTATTGATGTTTTCTAAAGATTTATCAAAGATAGTTACAATTTCATCGTTTGAAATATTTATTAGATCGATATATCCAAAAGAAGGTTCGTCAATAGATATAACAGGTGTTTTTAAATATTTAGTAAAGTATAAAGAATTCTTAAAGAATGAATTAATTGATTTGGCAAGGTTTAATGCAATATCAGAATAAACCGTAAAACTATGTTTTTTCACATATAATTCAATAGGACCAGTAACACATAACTTGATATTTAAGGGCGTACTGGTTCTTTCGTAGTATTCTTTAGCATATTTTTTAATTACAAACATTTCTGGTATAATTGCTTTGCTTGAGTCAATTAAGTCAGGCTGAGTTTCATAGTTGGAAATAGGTTTTAAAAATTGATTATACATATCTATATGTTGAGGATAATTTATGATTTCTACTCCCGCGTTAAGTTTTTGCTGGAAGGACTGCAAAATAGGATGCTGAAAAAAATTATTAATTCCTCTATTTTCAAAAACATCTTCATTTTTTATTAAACCATTATAGGCAATCCAATAGAATTTATTGAACATTTCTTTATCGATATACTCTGGTAAAGGAAAACTTCCTACATCATCATATTGTGGAAAATCTTTCACTTTATGTGCCTCTAAAAAGTATTATCTCTAATATCAGAATGTACTTCAGCTTAGTTAAACAGGCTTCATTTTCAAGCATTTTATATATAATATTATTAATGAAAAATTAAAATGAGAGAAATTAGTATTCAAATATTTGCTTAAAATTAATGTTTAGTAGTTATTTCAAGAATCATTTCTGCGACTTGATTATTATACGTTTCAATATCTGCAAATCCTTCTATAATTTCACCACAGGTTATAAATGTGTCATTAATCGCTATTTTTCGCGTTTTAAAGAAATCAATAATCTGCGTTTTTACCTCATTAAGTTTTTTCTCTTTGTTTCCTTCAACTAAGTCAATTTTATTTATACAGACATAAATTTTATCTGGAAAAAATCTAACATCATTGAAAAATTCAAATTGTGTTTTAAGGTCTCTATCAAGCGAGAAAACAGCTATAATCTGGGTTGCGATTCGAGAAATTGTTATAATACCCATTTTCACAACCGCACGTGCTCTATCGCCCCCAGGTGCGAAGATTGTGTGTGCTTTGTTTGTCGCGTCTTCCCTAAACACAATTCGGTTAGGATGAATTGTTTTTGTTTCTTTTTCATTAAGAGCATCCTCTTTTTCTCCTCCTGGGACTGTAGCTTCTCCAGAAAAATCCGCCTTAACCACAGAACATTTTAATCCACCTTTTACCTTCTCAATATCTCCTTTCTTTAAATATCGCACAAATAAACGAAGGATGCTCGTTTTTCCAACAGACACATCTCCTAATAAACCGATATTAACCAACTATGCTTCTCCCTCTAGTAATTTATTTAATAATAATTCATAATTTCTCTTACAACAACCGATAAGAAGATGCTTCTTCATGATTTCTCTAAACATTGATTATAATCTTTTATGAAATTATAAGTAAATTATATATTTAAAATTAAAAAACATTTATATGTGTTCCTACCTCATAGACAAGATAATTAATTCTTTCAGATATTAATTCTGCAATTTTTAATTTATACATATATATTATTAATGTAATATTTGTTTGCGATCTAAATGAATTTTTTTTCCAAATATTTGATGATAGATCTGGTTTTTAAAAAGGATAAGGTATGAGTTTTTATTAAATAACTTAAGTTTTGTAATCTATAATTATCGGTAATTTTAATAATTTTAGCAAGAGGGGTATCTTTTAATTATTAATTGAATTTTCTATGCTTAACATCAAACTTTATCCAATTTTTCTTAATCGTTGAAGAGTTCAAAATATCAATCGTTTTGAGTGTTGAGATTCATTATATTTATCTCGGATTTAGGTGGAACCATTAATGGGGTAATTTAAAAACTAGTATTTTGGAAAAACACCTTGGAATGAGGTGTCCTATTAGTTTTGTCGGACTTTTCTACGTCATTTTCCATTGAAACGTTTAAATACTAGATGAAGAATAGTATCTTCATAGCACGTGTAAAATATGGGGCAATTTCACACCCATTAGTGCGATATAAACACGCCGCGGAGTGAAATGCCCTTCTCCTTCTAAAACGTTTTAGAAGCGTTAAATCACATTAATAATAGTTTAATTTAGGAGAAAATAAAGAAATGATGAATACTATACCTCTCCATCCTAACGATAGGTTTCTGAGGGCTTTTATACATAAAATTATTCCCTCATTAATGGCTACTCAATTAAAACATATTTCAAGTATATGTTTAGGACTACTTGCTGGCATCCCTCATAAATCGATATCGTCCATATCTCGAGCTTTACTTATTCCTAAGGATCAAAGTAATTTAAATAGAAGTTTAACCGAGAGCGATTGGGGTTGTGAAATCCCTTTAATAGATCTAAAGAAGGTTCAATTAATGCAACAATATAAGCAAACGTGCTTTAAATCAGGGGGATATCTAATAATTGATGATTCTTTATTAAAAAAGTCAGGCACGAGCATGGAATTGATTCATGCGCACTTTAATCATTGTTCTTTTACCATGGAAAATGGGTTATCATTGGTTAGCGTAAATTATGCGGATAATGTTAAGTCTTACAATCTATTAAAGGAGGTGTATTTACGGAAGTCATATTTAGAAAGTCTGGAACAATTGCATCAATTTAAGACAAAAGTTGAAATTGCTCAAGGGTTTATTAAGACTTTAGTAGAGAACTTTCCTTCGATACTAGAAAAGAATCTTACCATTTTATTTGACAGTTGGTTTTTGGCCAAATCAATAGTCGCCCTATTGGATAGATATAATTTAAAGTATGTAAGTCGTGCGAAGTCCAATAGGATCATCTTGGGATTAGGGATGAGCTTAAAAGAATATGCATCAACTGTACTTAAACGTTCAGACTTTAAAGAAGTAGTAATTGAGAGACGCGGAAAAATCGAGAAGGTGTTTACTTATACTTGCATATTACCGATTTCTAATTTAGGTGATGTAAAAGTATGTTTTGTCAAGAATAAAGTAAACGAACCTGTAAAAGCGTTTATCGTATCGAATAACTTAAAACTTTCAGGAGCGGAGCTTATAAAGCATTATAAAGAGCGTTGGGCAATAGAAACCGCTTATAAAGACACCAAACAATATTTAGGGTTAGGAGATTTTCACATTAGGAAAAAGGAAGGCATTCTCAGGTATCTAACGCTATGCTTTTTAGTGTCCACCTACTTAGAATATCTACGATTAATAGGAATTTTATGTCATTGTTATGGTTCTGAGTTAGATTTATCGAGTAAAGGAAAACAAGTAAGAGCTTATCAACACATGATATTTGAGCGTTTTTTAACATGGGTTGATACACAATATAAGGCAGGAAAAAATTTGGAGGAATTACTTATTTACTTTCGCGGGAACGAGTGCTCTAACAGCAGAAAAAATATCCAATTTTTACTATATAATACAAAATTATCTCTTAATAACGCGGTGGTTTAGATGTAAAAGTCATGCAGAATTTAAAGATCAAAAGGTTTTAAACTCATAAATCTAAGATCTTCATAGTTCATTGGAAAAAAATGCAAAACTTAAGTTAAATAATTCATATAAATAATCAAGAAATTTATAAAATGGAATTACTTTAAAATGCAAGTTGAATATCAAGATATTGAATGGGAACATGATTGGAAAACAATTGTAGAGATTTTTGATACAATTGATCGATTGAAATTGTTTTTTAAGAGATTAGATGTATCTTATCTTAGGCAGTATGAACAAAAAATATTAATCCTGAATTTAGAAAAATATGCATGTTCCCTGCAGAATTATATAATCGAAAAGTATTCTGAAAGATAATGTAATTAATACTAAATAAAGAATATGAATTTTAGGAATCCAAAATCCAATCTTTTCAATCAAATTTGCGATAGATATAATAGTCTGAAACTGTTATCCTTTCTCCTGTATCACAATTTATAGAATGTGATTCAATTAGGTCTTCAGTTGAAATTTTTTCTATCATTATCCCCGTATACAATAGATTTCTTACCTCAATTTTTCCATCTTTTCTTTTTTAATACGATGGAAATAGTATTCGGAAATGTAATGAGTCATATTAATTCTATTGAAACTGGATTAAGTGAAGACCCCTTAATGATTAGGACAATTATAGAGTTAAATATCTAATTCTACTAGTGTGAAGACTAATTTTTACAATATGTTTATGTTTTTGACAAAAATATTAAATAATTTTATTGTTGTTTTGAGTCCTAACACACGTCTTAAGCTTTAAAAAAATAGTAAGTTTTAAATAGGAATCAAAGCTAAAATTTATTTGACAAAATTATATAAAAAATTGAATGATTGATTTCATTCATTGTAGAACCATTAAAATAAAAATAAAGGGTGAATAGTATAAAAAATAAAAAATCTTTAATCCTATTAGGGACATTTGGAATACTTACTACAATATTGTTATTGCCAACAACTCTAGGTTTTACTGGTACGGTTGTACCATGTGAAATAGTAAATACTTATGGATATCAAACTGGTCTCCTTGAAGATATACAAACTGAAGATGATGATTATGTACAATGGAAGGGGGCACAATATTCATGGTTTATATTTCTGATATCGACAAAGGTTTATTTTCCAGAAAAATCTAGTGTTGGCACGAATAATGAAGTTGAAATGGAATTAAAACTTATTGGAGGGGGTAGCGTTACTATACAGATATTTTATACTGATGGTACATATGATTCACATTCGCAAGGTGCTGGTGGTTGGAGGACAGTTATCTATGATCTGGATAATTATAAAATCGTGGATTATGTAAAATATTATAATCTTGAGTGGTGGTATGCCGGAATATTACAAGTTGATTATGTTGAAGTAAATTATTAGTATATATATCTAAAAATTATTCAATTAATTCACTTTTTTTTTTTAGTATTATTAGTATGATTTTTATATCATTTAAAAATTAGTTTTTAGATTTTATTTTAGTGTTTATAAAAATCTATTTTTAATAATAGACTTAAAAGAAGTTAAAAAAGTAGTTAATTTATTTTACAGTCATTTAAGATTGAAAAAACATAATTTTGGTTTTACTTAAATTTAATTATTTTTTATTTTTGAGTAAATTGATTTTGAAGCTTAATTTTTTTATAATAAATAGTGTAATTAGTCCCAATACACAAATACTCATAATTCCTAAAATAATAAAAAATACAGTTTTTGGATAAAAACTGGCTATTTCATATATAACATCTCCTTCTGAGTTCTTGACCTTAAATGTCTCTATTATTCCTTGAGGATTATAAATTACTTCAACAGTATAATTTTTTACTCCACATCGTTGAAATATAAGAGTATTATCCTGTATTGTAACATTATTACACCCAATATTATTTGTAAATGTTGTTAAATATTCTTTAATTGGATTTCCCATAGTATATCTAAAGCAATTGGTTAACATTCTCCAAACTAAAAGATCTCCGCTCAAAATAGGAAATGAAATATTTAATGATTGAAAAGTTGCATTAATGTTAATTATTCCAGCATAATCATTATAATCGTCTAAGACTTGTTTAAAATCTAAGGGATCTTGTAGGATCACTGAAGTTTCAAAATTAAAATTTGGATGAATATGAAATCCTCTACTTGTAAAAGACCAATAATCAAAGGTATAACTCCATACAAAATAATAATGGGTATAATTTTCATTTATAAATTCTTCACCATATCCATGGTCTCTAATAATGGGGAAAATAGATAATGTTTCATTTGAATACAAAAATCTAGCAAAGATAACTGATGTTATTAAATCACTAGAATACCAATCTTCTATTGTAAGCTTGCTCCTAGCACCAATAATATTTGCTTCTCCGCCCAACCAATAACTAGGATCCATCGAAGGATTTACTGTATTATTCCAACTTTCTTCATCATAATATTTAACCTCACAAATTTGTGTACCTATCTCTAATCCAGTGCTATAATTAGAATTTGCCTTTACAAAAATAATTATATAGATATTTAAAAAAAGAAATAGTATTATAAACGATATTTTTTTTCTTGTATTTTTCATAGATTATTTCGACCACATGATTTAATTTTTAAAATAAAATTAAAATTCTCTTCGTTTGAATAAGACTAACGCTAATATAAAAAAAATTATAATGTAAATTAGCATTATTATCAATATTGCCCCAATACTAATGTATTTTTGAGATATATCAAAATCTATTAATATTATATCTAATATTAATTTAGAAAGGTAGGATAATGAGTAAATAGGTTTCAAATCACTAAATAGACTAATAAATAAACCATCAATGAAATCAAATCCTATGAATGTAAGCCCCAAAATTAATACAATGATCAGAGTTGAAGATGACATAAAAGAACTAAAAAATGTTACAATACTACCCAAAGTAATAATATATAATATAACAACCCAAAAACTAAGAATCCACGTATTGAATATTGGTTCACCATAAAAGTTATAACCGAAAAGAATCAATAAAGAAAAATGAATAATTGTAATCCCGATAACTAATAATAGATTTGCAATATATTTTCCTATAACTAATTTATTCTTATCAATTAAAGGAAGTATAACTAACCCAGTTTTATCTTTATATTCAGAACATATAATGCCTGAAAAAAAAAGACTAACTGCAATATTTATGATTAGTACAAAATAATTGGTACCGTCATAATAAAATAAATCTAATGAAGTTGGTAAGGCTTTCATTAACAATATTCTTATATAACTATTTAGAAATAATTGAAGAAATGCAATACCTGAAAAAATTATAAATTTTTTTACTTGTAATGTTAATTCAAACAAAAATATATGATAAACTGGCTTTATTCTAAAATAAATGTTATTCAATGATTTCATTTTTATTATCTCCTATTATTAAACTTAGGATTTTATTTATTATTCATTAATTATTTGAGAATATAATTTTTCTAATTGGGAAGTTTTTGGTATAGAAAATGAATCAATTATAAAATCAGACTTAAAGTTGTTAATTAGAATGTTTAATATATCTGATCTTGATTCTTCTTTACCATTATAATAAATAATAATACTTTTTTCTTTTGAATTATATATAATTTGTTGTTTAGAAATTGAAGGATCTAAATCTTTTTCTAAGTATGGTTCAAGATTTTGAATAAGCCTTTTTATTATTGAGTCTTTCTTTTCTACAGGGATTGGCTTTAAAAGCTTAAAGATTATTTCCTTTGTCCTAATTAAATTCTCTAAATTATCTAATGTGTCAAATTCAATAATTGAACCTTGATTTATCAATGCAATTTTATCACATATTTCAGTTATTTCATATAGCATATGAGAAGCAAGAAATACCGTTTTTCCTACGTTTTGAAGTTTTTTTATATACTTACGTACATCAATACGAGCGTTGGGATCTAATCCTGTTTGAGGTTCATCTAATATTATAATTTCAGGATCATGAATAATTGCTGCGATAAAACCTAATTTTTGATTCATACCTTTTGAAAAAGTTTTAACCTTCTTGTATTTCCATTTGATTAAATTAAAGGTCGTTAACAATTCGCTTATTCTTTCATTTAGTTTTTCTTTAGGATAATTTCTAAGATTTGCTATATATTTTAATAATCGATAAGGAGTCGAATTATAAAAATGAGGAATATCTATCAAGAACCCCATTTCTACTAAATTTTTAGGATTTTCTTGAAGATTCTGTAATTTTCCCCGCCTATTTAAAATAAAAATATTGCCAGAATTAGGTTTCAATAATTTAGCAATTAATTTTAACGTGGTAGTCTTACCAGCTCCATTAGGACCAACAAATCCAATTACTTCACCCCTCTTAGCTTCAATACTTACATTATTAACTGCTATAAAATTCCCAAATTTCTTACATACATTCTCTAATTTTAAAATTATATCAGAAATGTAATTCACCTTTTAGGATTTATTGAATTGCTCTAGTTTATTATATATTAAATATATAAAAAGCTTTCTTTTTCATATAACTCTCTAAAGTGTTTTTATTGATTCGGATATGCTTTGAGTTCCAACTTGGAAGATCAAAAGTTTCGAAGATCACTCGATATTGCTCCAGAGAACGATACTACATGGTATAATCTAGCTTTTGTGTTTGTTTGTATGACACGATATAAAGATTTAATTACATACTTTGAGAAAGCTATTAATATAAATCTGAATAATATCGGTACGAGAGAGAATTTGAAAAAAACTAAAAACTATGGAATCGGCAATGGAAACAAAGGAGAATTATGAAAAAAATGAGTGATTTTAGAAAGTCTATTTACATCTTTTATGAAAAATTTCTTAGAGAGCTATTTAATAATATTTCAAATTGAAAATTTCTAAACATTTAAGCTGGTGAATAATTGAATTTGAAAGGAGAACGTAATGAAATGTGCAGGTTATGGTTAGAATCGTTGGTTATAACTTATGATATTTATAAGATATTTATTAAAAACAAAGATAATGCATATAGCGTCAATGACATATTCGATATAGTTATAACTCCTTTTTATTCTAATAGTAATGCTTTTCTTCCTTTAGTTAAAACCGTTTGTGACTATTGGGTAATAGAGGGGAAGGTAAACCGTATAGAAATTAACGGTGAATTGTTTTATCATGCTTTATAATCCAATTAAGAATAACCTATGACAGTGATATAGAAGATACAATGAGTAAAGACAAAAAAATCAAAATAACATATGAATGGTTTGAATTTGTAAAATTGAGGGATACAATTCATGAATTTATTAGAGAGAACAATGAATTTGCGTATACTATAGATGACATATTTAAACTAGTTGTATGCCCATATTATCGGATTATTCCTATTAAGAATAACATTGATTTTTTTCCTACTGTAAAAAGGTTATGTGATTCTCTTGTAGAAAAAAAAGATTTATACCAATTGGAAATTGACGGGGAAGATTATTATTATTTCTTCAGAATTGGTAGAAGAAAGGACAAATCGAATTCTGGATCTAACTGATAGGTTCTTAATTTTAATTCTAAATCTCTTAAGAAATCTCATTAAAGCGCCTTAAATTTTTTACTTAATCAGTTAATATAGCAAATCTATTTAAAAAAAAAGTAGGGTGTTTTCAAAATTCGGTGATGAAATTTTTAGAAATATGTTTAGCATTATAAAATTTAATAATTCTTTAAAATCAAGTTGATTTTTTTGAAGACCAACTTCTCATCCTCATTCAAAGTTTTATAATAATCTTCCATTAAGGCTAGTGTCTCTAAATACTCAATAGCTCTTTTGCATAGACCAATCACCCCGCGTCGGATTGTTTTCTTAAAGTGTTTTAGATCAATATTAAAAGGTTTTACTGTTTCATTTTTCATGATAAATGTTTTAAAAAATTCTTCGGTAGCTTTCATTCGTCTTTTTTCAATCTTTCTCAAATGTTCTTCCCCTTTTTCATCTTTAAGCCTTTCTCGACAAAAGAAGGGAAAATCATTTTTTAACCCTAATTTTCTTAAAAATGAGAAAATTGATAATATTATATCATTTATATCTTGAGAAAAAAAATTAAAATTCCTTACTAAAAACTCATTTTCCGTAGTTTCATCATCTTTCATTTGAACTTTAGCCTATCCCCCATAATTCTTACGGTTTTAATTAATTCTATCCTTTTTGATATAAAGGCATCAAACATATTTAAACAAAAAATGGAATTTCAGATTGATTTATGGGTAAGATTTCAGACTTTTTTAATCAATGATTATATAAAATCTACTTTCATTATATGAGGAGGAAATATCATCGCAATTTTACGGGGTATAAATATTGTTCCGAAAAAGAATTTGAAAGAAGCCAATTTAAAATTTTCTGACATAAGTTTAAATATATATCTTTATACATATGTAGTAAATTATTAAATATCTAATACAAACAGGGTATAATGGAATGGGTGAAAGAGTCCCACTTGGTATAAAGGACAAGAGGGAAATTAAGAAACATTATTTTCTTACTCCTGTGGAATGGAGTAAAAAAAAAAGGCAGTTGTGGGAGAGTATTCAATATTTTATAGATAAAAACAAAGAAAATATTGGGGATATCCATAAAGCGGCTAAAATTAAGACACTAATTTTACAATACCTTAAAAAATACACTAATTTACTGATTGTTAACAGCATAAGTGGGCAGGTTAAGACAGTTTATGAATTAACTCAACAATATATTATAGCTATATGGTTAATGAATAAAACTCCTCCTGCGGAGCGAATGAAAATAAAAAAAATGACTGGTCTAGATTATAAGCTTATAAATCAAATGGCAGATCATCTAAAAGTAGAATTACCTAAAGCAAAAACGGGAAAAAACATTGATCCTTACTTATTACAAAAAATTTTAGATGCCGTACAGCTCGAAATCCAGAAATACAATTTAGGTCTTGAACCCAAATCTCTTAATAAAATAGGAGAAGATTTAGGTATAAATCAATCAGTAATTAGTTATTGGGTGAAGAAAGAGTATCCGATAGAATATGGTGAAATTTGGGGGAGAGATGAAGATTGGGGTTTGTCGGAGGTGAACCGTTCTTTAATTATAAAGGAAATTAAGACTGAAATACAAAGATATCATAACGGTCAAGATCCCACTTCATTAAATTCAATAACTAAGAAGTTCAGTGAAGATGCTTCCTATGAGACTATTCGAAAAATCGTTATAGATGAATTTCCTGAGTATTATTTATTGATTTGGAAATCTGATTATGCCCTTTCTGCTACCCAGAAAAAAAAATTATACAAAAGACTAAGCGGTGAGATTAAGAACCAATCTCCTACACCACTGAGTAAGATTGGTAGAGATTTGGAAATCAGTTATGATATGGTAAGATATTATGCTAAAAAACTATATTCCGATATATTTGATGATATGTGGGGGAAACCTAGGTTGACTGAACAGGAAACTGAAGCAATTCAAGAAAGATTTGAACAGGAAATAAAAAAATTTGAAAAATATGATGAAGGGATTACTAGATATGATAATATTAACGGGAAATTCGAGATTATTAAAAATGAGGCGTATAAACCTGATCCTATTACTGAGATCGCAAATAATTTCAATAGATCCTATGATACTATTTCTCGTATCTTTACAAAAACCCATCCAAAGAAATATGATGAAATATATGCAAAACCTAGACTTACAGAGGCACAACTAGAATCTATTATTTCAGATATTTTATGCTCGAACATACCTCAAACAGGGATTGCTGAAAAACACAATGTTAGCACAGGGACAGTCTCGAAAATTTCATTAGATAAGGTTCAGCCTAACTATGACGATTATGAACATAGTGAACGATTCCCCCATGATGTATATCAACAACTAGGAACTGCGGCTCATCAGATTATTCAATGCATTTCAACAGAGCATCTTTTGTTATACGATATCCATAAATTTTCCGAAATTCCTGATGGAAACTATACATTTGATGATCTTTTACCATGTATAGAAATGCAAAAATTTTATAATGAAATTATTAAGAAAAATAAGGGACAACTATCCTTATGGGAGAAGATCGGTTTAAATATATGTGAATATAACGAAATTGTGTTCGAATATACAAGCTATATTTCAAAAAAACACATCTGGAAAAAGACTAAAAAATATATTAAACCTAAACGAATGCTATTATTTGTAGGGACTAGATGGTATGCTGAAAAATATCCTAACCCCATAATCCACACTAGATTTAATAATGTAACAATTATCAGGTACGATATTTTTGCGGCTTTGATTGGATTATCTGATATTTTATTGAAGGAGTTCAAAAATGCTATTGAACTCAATTACAATTATGATTTAGATGGAATGAATACATTTAAAGAAGAAATTACAGGAAAATATCGTAAATTAGGATTTCCCGAATACGAAAACTATCGTAATAGACTGCATTAAAAAATTTCTTGATTCCTTATAGTAGTGTAAGGTTTCAATCTCAAATGTAAATTTTGGAAAATTAATTATTGATGGAAAGCATACTCTTTTATATTAGATAAATATGTAAAAAAATGGTGTAGAATAAGCTTTATTATGCTTCTCCTTCTAGGAGCTTATTCAATAAGAGCTCGTAGTCAGGAATCAAAAATTGTTCAAGCAAAGCGTTATTGTAGGCATGAATAAGTGCAATTAATATTTCTTTAACATTCTTTGCATTTTTTGCGAATTTGATTAAATTTTCTGCGGTTGGATCCCCATTAAAATCATTCGCGTGCTCTTCAAACCCAAATTTAGACAGTTCGGGTAGTGCATTAAAAAATCCAAAAGCGGAGTATCCTTGGTATTGAAAAAAGATAAAAAATCTTGTCTTAATATTCTTTATAATTTGAGATAAATACGCAGATGGATATATTTCTCCTAATGTTAATTCTTCGTCTTGTTTAATAACAAAATAAGGAGATATAGGAGATACTTGGGTCCCATACATTTCTTTTGGAGGGATTGAGATAAATGGCAACTTTTCTGAAACAATCGTCCAGAGATCCTCTCTTTTCTTTTCCAATAAAATATCCTTAATTTCATCATACGCGAAATAAAAATCAGCTTGAAGCGCTAATAAAGAACTTAAATACACAGATAAAGAAGCAAAAGTGGCTTCCAATACAGGTCTTCTACCACCATTATCTTCTGATGGTTTTACAATACCTTTCCAAGCTCTTAATCCGGAATAAGCGAATGATTTCACATCAAAAAAAGCTCCTGAAAGGAATAAAAAAGAAGGGGCATCAACTTTTTCACCAGTTAAAAACTCTAAAGCTTTTTCAATTAATACACTCTCTAGCTTCTCGTCGTGGAACTTGGAATGCACTTTCGGCATCTGGAGCCAAGTAGTGGGTCTCTTAGGCATTTTCTTGACACTTTAAATAGTAATTTGGTTAACTTAAATAAGAATTACTGCATAATTAATTTTTCCTATTCTAATTAAACAATATATTATCTCAATATAATATTTTGTATATAAAATCAACCATTTTAAATGAGTTCTTTTGAATAACTTGATAATTAAAAGAGCAAAATTATTTTTTTTTATCCTTTCCGAGCTCTTTGGCTTAAAAGCTCTCTCATTTTTGAAGTAATTATATCATATTCTTTTATTGATTTCAAATTAGTAATATTAATATGTTTAATTACATCCGAACTCTTATAATAATCATATTTCAAGCTCATTTTAGGATTATTCTCTATTATTTCTACAAGTGCTCCTTTAATGAAGATACGGATAAATTCTTCAGAAGATTCTTTTATTGACAGCTTTTCTGGTTCAACAATTTTTATTACAACCCGATTCAGATCATAAAAGTTCAAGATACATAATAATTCTTCATCATTACTCTTACTTCTAGTAAAAATCTTTCTTTTGATATTTGTTCCTTCCACCCTTTCTTTTGAGATATCTTCGACGAAATATTGTTCTTCAATTGATCCATCCACTGTTTTAACAAATGATTTTGAGTAAATCTCGTCTGCACTGTGAAATGACTTTCGCGATACGAGAGAATTTAAGAAATTTAACACTTCTCTTAATTCACTAATCTCTGACTGTAACTCTTCGAGTTGCTCTTTTTTTTTATAGTAGATATTTTGAATTTTACTAAGTATCTGTGATAGTTTCTCAATTTCATTTTCATTGTCTTTAGGATCCATTGATTTCATATATGATTTATAAGAACTTAAATTTATTTAAAAATTAGTGCTATAGATTAATTAAGTAATTTATTTTAAAGTGAAATTAAAATGAAGTCAATGATAATTACACCTAATTCAAATGAGCCCGAAGTTCAAATTCTCTCAAGTGAATTGAAAATCCGTGGTTATAAGGTTCAATACTTTATTCCGTCAACGATAAAAGTAGGGATTGGGTTCCAACGTGATTTTTATAAACAATTTGAGCCTCTCGAACCCAAAGCAGCTCTTGTAAGAGGGTTTGGGGCCGCAGTCACTCAAAAAATATTTTTTAGGCTTGATATTTTAAGAGCGTTAGAAGAATATGATATAAAATTAATTAATTCAAGAGAATCATTAGAAATCGCAAGCGATAAATTTTTAACATCAGTTTTTTTGGAAAATCATGATATTCCTACACCAAAAACAATAATTTGCGAAGATCCTCATAACGCATTAGAAGCCTTTGATGAATTAGGAGGAGATTGCGTCTTAAAACCCTTGTATGGTTCAAAAGGAATAGGGATAACTAGATTGAATGATAAAGCATTTGCTGAAAATGTAATTTATTCACTAGCTCAGATAAATCAAGTTTTCTACTTACAAGAATTTATTGAACATCACAATCGAGATATTAGAATTTTAGTATTGGGAGATAAAGTTATTACTGGAATGTATAGAGTAAGTGATGGCTGGAAAACAAATATCTACACTGGAGCGAGAGCTGAACCTATAGAATTAACTAATGAAATGAAAAACCTTGCTGTCAATGCCGCAAAAATAACTAAAACAGAAATTGCAGGTGTTGATATAATAGAGAGCGAAAAAGGACTCTCCGTATTGGAGGTGAATTCGATTCCAGGATTTACAGCATTACAAAAAGTGACGGATATAAATATTGCTGAAGAAATAATTAATTTTTATCTTGAAAATGCTGATTCTTAGTGTTCTTAATTTAAAAATAAAAAGAAAGATAATTTAATTAAGATGTTTATAGCTCTTCTATTAAAGCGATTAAAAAAGCAATAATCAACAGTACACATGCCCAAATTCCCGCACCAAACGCAATGAGTAAAATTGCCAAAATGAGAAAAACAAGCCAATGAAATGGAATTGGGTCATTCGGTCTAAATCCTACCCAAAACGTTATAATTACTATAACCAAACCAATAATCAAAACAATGATTCTATCTAAATCTACTAGAGGACCAACATAGCCATAGCTTTCAATATGGGCAAACCTTAAAATTAATGTTATTAATCCTACTAGTGCGCCGAGTATAACTAATACTTTGATTATGCCTTCATTTTTATAATGTTTTGTCATAAATTATCCTCTTTTTTAGAAGAATTATTTTAATTAAGATTTCAAATTATAAAAAACTTTTATTTTTTCATTTTTGAAATATTTTAATGATAGGAAGTATTTAATAAAACTTTAATTAATGCTTAAAATGATTTAATAAATATGAAGCAAATAAGTAATCAATTAAATGGTAAGATTTTCGCACATACTTATTCTATAGTTGCGAGAGATCCTGAAACTGGAGAAATGGGCGTTGGAGTGCAAAGTCACTGGTTTTCAGTTGGAAGTGTTGTTTCATGGGGAGAAGCGGGAGTTGGAGTTGTTGCAACACAATCGCTTGTTAACAAATCTTTCGGTTTACGAGGACTTGAACTTCTAAGAAAAGGTAAATCACCTCAAGAAGCAATTAATCTCTTAATCTCAGATGATGATGGCAGAGATGTACGACAAGTAGCTATATTGGATACACAAGGACGTGTAGCTGCACATACGGGCCCAAAATGTATAAAACATGCGGGACATAAAATCGGTAATACTTTTTCTGTTCAGGCAAATATGATGCTTTCTGATGAAGTATGGCCAGCAATGGCCAATGCATTTGAAAAAAGTCATAATTTATCATTACCAGAGCGAATAATTAAAAGTCTAGAAGCTGCAGAATCAGTTGGAGGCGATATAAGAGGTAAACAATCCGCTGCGATATTAGTGGTTGCTGGTGAACCAACAGAGAATAAATGGGAAGACCCTTTAATTGATCTCAGAGTGGAGGATCATAGAGAGCCATTAAAAGAATTAAACCGATTATTAAAAATTTTTCGCGCTTATGAACATATGAATAATGGAGATCTCGCTATAGAGAAAGGAGATATGGCTATAGCACTTGAAGAATATGATGCTGCGCAGAAAATGTTTCCAGAGAATTTGGAAATGACATATTGGACAGCCGTTTCTTTAGCAAATCAAAATCAGATGGATAAAGCATTAATGCTGTTTAAAAGAATATTCAAAAAAGACAACAATTGGCGTTTACTTACTGAAAGACTTCCTCATTCAGAGTTGTTAAATGTAAAAGAAGAAGAAATGGAGAAAATTTTATCATTAAAATAACATATAAAGTGCCTAAATTTTTTGATTGGATAATACCGTGATATTTTTGTGTTTTAAATAAGATTATAATTGAAAAAAAAATGTGATTGATGAAAAAATAACTCGGTATAAAAATGGAATTTTAGCGGCAAAAGAGTTATCAAAAAGAAAATATGCTGATCATACTTATTATGAAAATAAAATCTCCAAATTTGAAAAGATGTTAAAATTTTATGAAGATTTAAAAGTTTGGAAGACGTTTTCAGGTAAATAGGGTTTAGGTTATTTTTTTAGTTTCTTTACACTAGTTAAAGTACTTATTCAAACATTAATTTTTGCCATGGTTAAATAAAATTTTCACTAAGCTGAAATAAATTTATCTGAAATTCGATTTTTAATATTAGATATAATTTATGCATTGATAAGCCAATTACATTAGAAGAAGAACCATTTATTTTTTTAATAAACAAACTTGCTTTATCTCTTATTGAATAAGCTCCAGCACGTCCCTTCCATTCATTAGTTTTAATATATTCTCTTATTTCTTCATCAGAAAGCTCAAGAAATTCAACAAATGTGGTATCTGAATCTATGACTATTTTTGGATTTTTAATTTCAGTGATGGCAATTCCTGTTATAAGTCTATGTGTTCTTCCCATCATTTTTTTAAGGATTTCGAATGCTTCTTCTTCACTATGAGCTTTCCCGATAATTTTTCCATCAAGTTCTACTATTGTATCTGCTGCAACGATTATAGCATTTTCTTTATTATTAATCATTTTGTTTTTCGCAAATAATGCTTTTGCTTTAGCCAGTTCTTTTACAAGTTCAATCCCTTCCGAGAAATTTGTTTTATATTTTTCTTCATCAATGTTGGTAGCAAAGATCTCAAATGAAATCCCTGCTCGGTTAAACATTTCACTTCTATCAGTTGATTTAGAAGCTAAGATGATTTTTTTCATACTTATTTTCACATTCTTTGAATTTAAAGACTACTTTATTATAAGATCAGTTTTTCTGTAAATTTTTTCATACAATTTTTATTAAAAATTAATAATTTCAGTGGACAAAGTAATCCAAATATTAAATTTATTTTAATTACCAAATATATAATAATTATAAATTTGGTTATTAAAATTATGGAATACATTTTGATCTGGTTTTCATTAATCATATTCTCTTATTTTTTTATTCTTTTTAATTATCTACACTTTTCATATAAAGCAGATATTTTAAATAACTTATTTGGATTTGGCGCTCTATTTTTTGTATTTATTCATATTGCAATTTTTCTAATATTGATGAATCAGGAAATATTGCTTCCACCAATTATAGTTCCTTTGTTTTTTTTTGCTTTAGGGATTCCATTGGCTTTTATAGTGGTACTAATAATAATATCTACAGGGGTAGTATTTCTAAGTAAAAAAAAAGTAATAAAAGATTTTTCGAAGTTGAATAATAAATTGTTAGAGAAATGTAAGCTATGGAGCAAGGCTAAAAAAGACACGCTTCGAAAGCTAAATCATATTTTAATATTTATTGGTCTTCTGGTTGTGTGGTATATTGGATTATATTTAGTAATATTTTTTACAGGAACCTCAGCTGGAATGATTCCTACTGAAAATAATATGTTATTAGTGTATTTTAGAATTCTAAATGAACCAAATTCAATTAGGGATATTATGTTTTCATTTGGGTGGTTTTATTATCTCCTCTTTTTCTTTTTTTATATATTAAGTCTATTTATGCTTGCTAATGAGTTTGCACGTAAATCTCGTTTTTTTTCATTCCCTTTTACAATTTTCCCAAAGCTTTATCTTTCTGATGAGGAGAGAGAAAATTATGGTACATATCTTTACTTCGCAATTGGTCAAATGTTTGCTGCTTTTATTTGTCCTCCAATGGTATTTTTTACTATTTTAGGTATAAGTTCCATTAGTGATTTGGCTACAAGTCAAGTTGGTATAAGATTTGGAACAAGTAATATTTTGTGGAACAAAAGAAAGACATGGGAAGGATCATTAGCAGGAATGTTTACAACCTTTATAATATGCTTTTTCTTTATCGGGATTTATTGGGGTGTAATTTTTTCTCTAGCATTTTTAATTTTTGATATTTTCACAAACAAACCCATTAAACTGTCAGATAATCTCCTAATTCCAATTGGTTGTAGTTTAACATATGTACTCTTGAGATACTTTCTTAATTTTAATTATTATTCATTTATCTTATTGTGGTTTTAATTAGGAGTGAAATCGAATTTGTCTAAGGCTGTAAAAATTTTTAAATTATTCACCTTTAAAGGATAACAATATGTATTATTTACCTACAAGCCTAATCTTCATTGGATATTTTATTTTAACTTTAATATATATTTTAAAAAATAGAAAAATTAAGGTTGAAAATCATTTATTTGCTAATGAATTATTAATTGCGTTTCTATTTTTATTAGCAGGAGTTTCATTTCCTTTTATATATCGTTTTCATTCACCCAATTTGAGTCAAAGTTCATTGAATTATTTATGGTTATTTACATCCCTCTTTCTATCAATCGAGATGGCAGTTTGGGTTTTTACATTAATCTATAATACTGTGATTTCGAAAAGAAATCCTGAAATTATGGCTCAAAGAGATTATAGGAACTTTTATGAAGAATTCAACAAAAATTGGGTTGATGATTTAAAAAGCGAATTAGGGAGAAAATTTCTACATCTTTTTACTTGTTTTGTAATTTTTTTCTTTTGGACATTAGGCACAGTCCTCAACAGTCTTGGAATCTTAGCAAATTGGGGTCTTGATAATTATAGTTTCTCATACTGGTTAATAATTACTGTAGGATTTGGTTTTGTTATAATGTTCCAGGTTGCAGATTTAGCACGCTTAAATAGATTTTACATGCTCCCTAATTGGGCTAAACGTTGGTATCAAGATATGAAACAAAGTGAATTACACACATTCGTAGCATCTACGCCCTTAGTTCTATCTTTTGTTCCTTTTATATTCGCACCTTTTCCAATACTTGCATCAGTCGCTTTAATAACTACTGGAGCTGATGCGGTAGCATGTCTAATAGGTAAAAAATATGGGAAGCATAGTCTTAAAACAAATTCTAAAAAAACTGTTGAAGGGTTCATAGCTGGTGGTTTTGCCACCTTTATAATAGTTTTTTCAATTTCAACGTTTTATCATCCTTGGTTATCGGTTAGTTTTGAAAAAATTATTCTTATGGGTTTGATTGCTACTTTATTATTTTTATTAGTAGATGCTTTTACAAAGAATATTTCTGATAATATTTTGAATCCAATATTAACTGGATTTGGAATGTGGATAATATATTTGCTTTAAAATATTTTTAGGTAAGAAATAGTGAATTAGAATTAAGAAAATTTACCCTCCAAAATAAATATATATAAAGACAATCTGGTCTCCGTCTTTAATTTTAGTTTCTAAAAAATTATCATCTCGATAACTTATTCCATTAATAATAATAGAAAGAAGTCTGTTAAACTTTCCCTTCTCTCCATTTTCCCAGATTAAGTCAATAAATTTCTTTCCATATTTTTGCCCAAAAAAATCTATTAATTCATCTAGAGTCAATTCTTTATCAAGTTCAAGTGTTTCGAACAGATTTTTTGATACTTCATTAAAAGGTGGAGAAAATTCGAGATCTACCTTCATTTTTAAATATAAACTCTTATTTATATTTTCTATAAATTTAATATGATTTTATTATTAAAAATATAATTATAATAAAAAATAAAAAGTTATTAAGAATTTTAATTTCTTGAATAGCATTAATCGTCCTCTTTTGCTTCCTTAACTCCCTTTTTAATCCCTTTCTTCACGCTTCCAGATTTAACAGTCTTTTTAACACCTTTACCTGCTGCTTCTGAGCCAGTAACTCCTCCCACTACTTTCCCTAAACCTTTTGCAAAACCTTTCTTCAAATTCTTTCCAAATTTACTTTTTTTCTTTTTTTCCTTATCGTCACCCATAATAATTCAACCAATTGTTAGTTAATTAGTTTATAATTCGTAATTGTTTCTTTAAAATAAATTCTGATAAAATTTTATTATATTCTTATATTAACATAATGTAAATTTGGGCATTATAAATGTTATGAAATTGTAAAAGACTCTTGAACTAAAATATACTTATTTTGGAAAATTAAAAATTTATGATAGTCAATAGAAGTTTATTAAAAATTTAACAATTACATTCTAATATTGTATATTGTAAATATCTATATCAAAAGATATTGAAATAATTTTTTTGTGGTGCTTAAAAATGGCAAAAGTTTTTTTCATTTCAAAAAATAATGTTCGAGACGCATGGCTTTCAGCTGTGGGGCAAGTATTATTCAAAGGAGATGATATAAAAACTGAATATGATAAACCTGAAGATCCACCCTCTAAAGATGCTACAGTATTAATAGAAATCATTAATCCATTTAGCAGTCCTATTATGCGAAAGGACAAAATTATGAAAATTAAATCAAAGTATGGAAATTCTTATGAAATCTATGGTTGTATGGCAGATACTTATTTAATTGGATCTATACAGAGCGGTTATATTGAAGAGATTTTGGAAGGAGTCAATGATCATTTTTTATATGACTCTGGTGTGAGTTTTCCATATTCCTATCATGATAGAATTTTCAATTATGCACCATTTGCTCTTGAAGATACAATTCATAGATATTATGATTTAGAATTCGTGGATAATGATTTTATAAAACACCATCAGAAGTTAATTAAAGCAGAAAAGATAAAATCTACAGAAGATATAGATATATGGAAGCTAAAGGATGGTGTAGAATTTGAATTAGACAAAAAAATCTCAGATAAAATTGGTATAGATAAAATACCAATAGGGATTTTAGATTTTCCAAGAATTAATCAAATCGAATATATAATTCAGAAATTAAGAGAAAAACCATATAGCCGTCGAGCGCAAGCAATAACATGGAGACCTTTAGTAGATCCATATCATGTAGATCCTCCTTGTTTACAACGAATCTTTATGCGTATAAAAGAGGGAAAGTTAATAATGCAAACAACTTGGAGGAGTAGAGATTTATTTCGAGCATGGGAAGCTAATGTAAATGGAATGATTAGAATCCAAAAATACGTTGCTGATCAATTAGGAGTTGATATTGGGCAGTATTTAGATTTTAGTAATTCTCTCCATATTTATGGAAATACAATCTCTGAAGTAAAAGACATGTTGAATCGTATGAAAAATAAAGGAGAACTCCCAGAAGAAATTATTAAATTAATGGAAAAAGACTAATACTAATACATACAATATTTAATTAAGAATTATTATTCACTCCTTTAAATTAACTCAAATTTAATAAAAAAATCGTGAGAATTGTATGAATTTACATTTAAAAATCAATTTAGAGGGTAAAATTGCTATAATAACGGGTGGTGCCGGAGTCCTCTGTGGATGTTTTTCAGAAGCTCTGGCAGAGTGTGGGGTAAAAGTTGCTATTATCGATATTAATAAAGACGCAGCTGAGAAGGTAGTAGATAAAATCAATTCAAAACAAGGTGTTGCTATCGCAGTTAAGGCAAATGTATTAGATATGGAAAGTTTACAGAAAGCTGAAAGGATTATTTCAAAAGAATTTGGCTCTTGGAGTATATTGATAAATGGGGCAGGAGGGAATCATCCAAAAGCTACAACATCAAAGGAATATCTAATCAAGGAAGATTTAACAAACAAACAAAACGAAATTATTACTTTTTTTGATTTAAAAAAAGAAGCCATTGAATTTATCTTCAATTTGAATTTTATTGGAATGTTTTTATCAACTCAAGCATTTGCTAAAAAAATGGTAACCGAAAAAGATGCTATAATTATTAATATAGCATCAATGAATGCTATTCGTCCTTTAACTAAAATCCCCGCGTACAGTGCCGCAAAAGCAGCAGTAAGTAACTTTACTCAGTGGTTAGCAGTACATATGTCTAAAGTAAACATCCGTGTTAATGCAATAGCACCGGGCTTTTTTTTAACAGAACAAAATCGTATTTTATTAACTAATAAAGATGGATCATTTAACGCTCGAGCAAATAAAATTCTTAATAATACTCCAATGGGACGTTTTGGCAAACCAGAAGAATTAATCGGAACGCTTTTATGGTTAATTGATGAAAAAGCTTCTAGTTTTGTTAATGGGGTTGTAATTCCCGTTGATGGAGGATTTTCTGCATATTCGGGTGTGTAAAATTTCAATTATTTAAGGTGAATCAAAATGGAAATGACATTCCGCTGGTATGGTGATAATGATCCAATACCTCTAAAGTATATAAAACAGATTCCAAGAGTAACTGGAATTGTAACTGCATTATATGACGTAAATGTAGGTGATGTATGGCCTATAGAAAAATTAAAATTGCTTAAAAGAAAGATTGAAGCTGAAGGATTGAAATTTTCAGTTATCGAGAGCATTCCTGTTCACGAGGATATTAAGCTTGGGCGTCCTACTCGTGATGAATTTATAGATAACTATTGCCAAAGTATTCGTAATATGGGCTCTCTTGGTATAAGAGTTTTGTGTTATAACTTTATGCCGGTATTTGATTGGACTCGTACTGAACTCAATTTGGAGATTTCTGATGGCTCAAATGTTCTAAGTTATGATCATGAAAAATTAAAAAATATAAATCTTAGGGAAGATACATTAGAACTGCCTGGTTGGGCAACTCAATATAAAAAAAAAGAATTGGATGACCTATTGGATGTTTATTCAGATACTGATGAAAAGAAACTATGGTCGAATTTGGAATATTTCTTAAAGCAAGTTATTCCCGTTGCAGAAGAATCTGGTGTAAAAATGGGTATTCATCCTGATGATCCCCCATGGCCCATATTTAATTTACCTCGTATAATTACTGATGAGGCTGCTTTAGAACATTTTGTAAAGATTGTTGATAGTCCATCAAATGGAATAACTTTTTGTACAGGATCTCTTGGTGCGAATTCAAAAATAGATTTAATAAAAAGTATAAGAAGGTTTGGGGCTATGGAACGTATTCCATTTGCTCATTGCCGTAATATCAAGCATACGGGTGAATATAGTTTTCATGAAGTTGAACACCCTACTGAATTTGGAGATATTAATATGTATGAAGTAATAAAAGCTTTTATAGAAGTAGGGTTCACAGGTGCGATTCGTCCTGACCATGGGAGAATGATTTGGGGAGAAAAAGGACGTCCTGGATATGGATTATATGATAGAGCTCTTGGTTCAATTTATATATCTGGGCTTTGGGAAGGTATAGAAAAAACTCTTAAAGGTAAGTAAAGAAAATTCAAAAGATTTTAGGAAAAATTTTCTTAGTGTTTTCTTCGATCTGCAATTCTAAATCTTTAGAATCGATTTTTATAATATTAGAGATTGTATTTAACACTTCTCTAATCATTGCAGGTGTACCGATTTTTCCCGAATATTTAACTGGGCCATCACTTTCAAGTAAAAGAAATTCTTTGTCAACCCTTAAAACTGTCTTTTTGACTGCGGGAGAATAATTAATTGCAGGAGTAATTGAGAAGTAATAACCTCTATCAATTCCTACATTCAGAAGATCTTCAGGACCAGAATACCAATGAATATTAATATTAGGTATTTTATATGATGGAAGCATATCGAATACAATCTTTTCTGCACCCTTAGTGTGCAAATTAACGGGTAATTCTAATTCTTGTGCTAATGAAAGCATATCTTCAAAAATTTTCTTTTGAAGTGTATATAGCTCTTTCTCTTTAATAAAATGATGATCCAAACCAATTTCTCCTATGGCACAAATATAATCTTTATTTTCTTTAATTAGATCAATTACTAAATCTATTTGATTTTCGATATTTTTATTCATCTTTACTTCTTCTGGATGGATACCTAATGCAGGATATATATTATCAAATTTTTTGGAAATTTCTAAGATCCTTTCTAAACTAATAAAACTCATTCCAACAGAGATTATCTTTTGTACTCCTACATTTTTTGCATCTTTAATGATTTCCTCAAGAACTAAATAGAGATTAGCATGACAATGTATATCTATTAGCATTTTTAAAACCTCTTAATATTAACAAAAATAAAAAGTCTACATATTATTTACTTGCTCCCGTATTAGAGCGATCTTTTTTACTAATTCAAATTTTCTTCTCCTATTATAATCAGAAGAATCTAAAAGATCTTGTAAAGACTCTAGCTCCGTTAATAAGTAATTTTTAAGATCTTCTTTTTTAAAATGACCTATATGTTTTGGAAGAGGTTCAATTTTTGCGGCTCTTTTAGACCTTAAATCTGAAATAGCTTTTGCCATTTGTGCTTGGAATCCCTTAGTTTGTGTTGGATCAATATTCTCTAAAGTGTCAAAAGAATCTTTCAATCCATTAATGAAAGCTTCTAGATCTTCAATATCAATCTTATCTTTTCCCATTTAAAATCTAAGAAAATCATTTATTATAGAAATATAAGTTCTAAAAAGAAATTAAATATTTATTATTGATTATTTATCTTTAACATTATGTTTCCGCTTATAATACATAAATATATTTAAAATCCAAAAAAAACTATTCTACATGTATTTATTAGATATAAAGGTGATTTTTTGCCAAATACGAACAAAATTCTCCCGAACACATTAAAAGATTATAGTAAGAAACAGGTTTCATATGATAATGCAATTAATAAATATATTAACCCAGGAAATAGAATTTTTATCGATTCTGGATGTGCTGAACCTATAGATCTCACTAAAAAATTAATTGAACTTGGATTGAAACTTCCGGATGTAGAAATTTTACATTTTCTCAGTCTCAGTGATTTGGATTATTATGAAACTGCGGGTGGTATAGAAGATTTATTTAGACATAATGCATTTTTTATAGGAAAATCATTGCGTAAATATGTGGAAGTAGGTCAAGCAGATTATACTCCAATGCTTCTCTCTGAAATTCCAAAATTATTTACATCTGGAAAGATGCATGTAGATACAGCATTAATTCAAGTAAGTCCGCCTGACCGAAACGGTTTCTGTAGTTACGGAATTAATATTGACATTGTTAAACCAATAGCTGAATCTGCTGAAAAAGTTGTAGCTGAGATAAATCCGAAAATGCCCCGTACTTTAGGTAATTCGTTTATTCATATGGATGATATAGATGCTTTTGTATTAAGTGAGCATGATATTATTGAATTTAGCTATGGTGAGCTGGATGATGTTTCTACTAAAATAGCTAAATTTGTTGCATCTTTAATTGAAGATGAATCAACTATTCAAATGGGAATAGGAGAGATTCCTAATGCTGTTACAAAAGAATTACTAGATAAGAAAAATTTGGGCGTTCATAGTGAGGTTTTTTCAGATGGGATAGTAGATCTCGTGGAAAACGGCGTAATAACTTGTAAAAAAAAAACATTACATAAGGATAAGATTATTTGTTCATTTGTCATGGGTTCAAAAAGATTGTATAATTTTGTTGACGATAATCCTATGGTGGAGTTTCATCCTTGTGATTATACAAATGACCCATTTATAATTAGTCAAAATAAAAAGCAAGTGGCTATAAATGCTGCTTTAAGTGTTGATTTAACGGGTCAAGTGAATTCAGATTCTTTAGGACACAAATTTTATAGCGGAATTGGTGGCCAAGTTGATTTTGTAAGAGGTGCTGGAAGATCTATAGATGGAAAACCTATTATGACTCTACCATCTACTGCAACATTAAAAGATGGGACTATAGTGTCTAGAATCGTACCTTTCCTTCAACCAGGTTCTGGTGTTGTAATAACAAGAGGAGACATCCATTATGTAGTTACTGAATGGGGTATTGCTTATCTTTATGGAAAAAGTATACGAGAAAGAGTACTCGAAATGATAAATATTGCTCACCCCGATTTTCGAGAAGGATTATTAAAGCATGCAAAAAAGTGGAAGTACATATATTCAGACCAAACATTACCAATTTCAATTGATGGAAGAATAAGTATTTATCCTGAAAAGTATGAAACCTTCTTAAAGCTTAAAAATGGAAAAACAATAAAAATTCGTCCTGTTAAACCTACAGATGAGAGGATGATTCAAGAACTTCATTATTCCTTAGATGAACGAGATAGATACTTAAGATTTTTTACTCCTATTAAAGATTTTAGACATAGAAAAATTCAACCAATGGTGAATATAGATTACTCCACTGATATGATTTTAGTAGCAGAAATTAGTGAGAATGGAGAGAGTAAAATTATCGCTTTAGGCGCGTTTTTTAAAGCATATCAACCTTCTATTGCGGAGTTAGCATTTGTTGTTCATAAAGATTGGAGAAATCTAGGAATAACTAAATATTTATTAAATTATTTAGTAAAGATTGGTAAAGAGCTTAATTATAGAACATTTTCTGGATCAATTCTGCTTGAAAACAAATCAATGCTTCATATTATTAATAGCTCGGGTTATTCTCTAAACCTTAAAAGAATAGAGGACGGAGTTTCTGTGTTCGCTTTTGATCTTAATTGAGATTATAACCTTTAGCAATAATTATAATTTAAAATCCATAAGTTATTTTTCCTTGAGTAGTTAATCTAATTTACTATTCATTTATTGATTCTTGATGTCTAGAATTAGTGAAAATTTATTCATTACCGACTTCTATAAATTATATAAAGAAAAGGGATTAATAAATGAGGTCATAAACTCATTTCAGAATTTTATTTACGAATATTTTACAAATCATAAGAGAAAATTTCCTTTCAGAGAAAATATTACTCCCTATAATGTATTAGTTTCAGAAATTATGCTTCAACAGACTCAAACGGAGAGGGTATCAGAAAAGTTTTTGAAATTCACAGAGAAATTTCCAAATTTTTTAACATTATCTCAAGCTCCACTTGATGTTATTCTTAGAGAATGGAAAGGTTTAGGATATAATAGAAGAGCTGTAGCATTAAAAAAAATTGCAGAAAGTGTTATCAGAGATTATAACGGGGAGCTTCCAGACTCTAAAGAAACATTGGAATCTTTTCCTCAAATAGGTCATAATACAGCTTCTTCAATTATAACATTTGCGTTTAATAAACCTACAGCCTTCATTGAGACCAATGTAAGAAGAGTTTATATTTACTTTTTCTTTCCTAAAAAAGTTAATATCCATGATAAAGAAATTTTACCAATTGTAAAACTTACTGTTGATAAGAATAACCCTCGTGAATGGTATTACGCCCTCATGGATTATGGTGTAATGCTTAAAAGAACACATCCAGAATTAAATAGGAAAAGTGCTCATTATCGAAAGCAAGCACCATTTAAAGGTTCATCACGACAAATTAGGGGAAAACTTTTAAAAATGTTAATTGATGCTAAAACGTTAGATATACTAGAAATCCAGAAAAGAATTAAAATTAATGACTCTAAAAGATTAGAAAAGATTCTTTATCAATTAGAAAAAGAAGGTTTCATTACAATAAAAGAAAATATTGTAAAAGTAGTAAAATAAAATACTTCATTTTAAATTCAGTTTTTTCATGTAATTACCTATCTTGATGGCTATTCGCTCCTGTTTCTTCCAATCCCCAAATGCAAATCCTCTAGAAATTAATGATTTAATCTCGTTCTTATAAAGATCCTTTATTCTTTTTACGGGTACATTTGCAAAGGGAGTTTGAGGTAAAGGAATAAATGAATGAGCATGTATTCTTGCATCCTTAGTCGCTAAATCCCTCATTACCTGAATTGTTAATTTAATATCCTCTTCAGTTTCTTCAGGTAATCCAAATATAAAATCTACATTAATTTTTAAATTATTTTCTAATGTTAAAGCTACTGCATTATATATATCTTGAACGGTATGTTCTCTATGACATGAATCCAATACTTTTTGACTACCTGATTGCGCTCCAATAGTAATATTATCATTATCAGCATATTTCAAAACTAGATCTAAAGTATCAGTTGTAACATGCTCAGGGCGAACTTCAGATGGAAATGTTCCTAAAAATATTTTCCCTTTTTTACCGATAATTTCTTTGGTCTTAAAAAGTAATTCTTCAAGTTTTTCTAAATTTAAATTCTTTCCATCCTTAGAACCATATGAAAAAGCATTCGGAGTTATGAATCGTATAAAGGTCAGATCTCCATAATAGTTTTTTAACTCTTGCACATACTTACAAATTATTTCTATACTTCTATGCGAAGGTTTTGTGCCGAAAAGATAGGGTGTTTGGCAGAAGTAGCATACATAAGGGCATCCTCGTGTTATTTCAATCGCACCGAATCGAGTACTTTTCACGGGAAAGGGAGGATATTCATCTAAATTTACTATATTACTTTTTCCTGTGTAATTATATTTCTTATTCTCATTTATGTAAGCAATTCCCTTTACATCATCAAATTTCTCATTATTTACTATTCTTTGCGTAAGTTCGATTATAGTTTCCTCACCTTCACCGACAACAACAATATCAACCCCCATTTGTAGAGTTCCAAAAGGATCTCCTGTTGGATGAGGCCCTCCTGCGACTATTATAGTTTTATTTTTAAATTTCCTTTTTATTGTTTGAATGAGATCTTGAGTTTCTAAAAGTTGAGTTGTATAAAATGAAATTCCTACTATGGTTTTATTATATTTTTTGACAACCTCTTCTAGAGTATCTATAAGTTTACTTCGTGATGGAACAAAATAGAAATCGATGCTTTCAAATATCTCATCTGTTTCAAGAGCTCCCGCTATAGCATTTAGACTATAAAAGTTATCTCTATGATAGTAAAAAACGTAAGCGATATTTTTCAAGGAGGGTTTACTCATCATAATAAACTTTCAATAATCAGATATAATATAATACAATATCTTCTAAATTAAATTTATAATTCGTTAAGTTATTATGGTAATTAATAAAAATTTGTGAAAATAAATTGATTTTTAACCGGTTTTAGGCAACATTGCAGAGAGAGATAAGTTAATCTTTATAATTTATTTGACTCTTGAATTTTAAATTTACATGAAGATTTATTATTATATCTTCTTTCCAATTATTTAACCTGTTTTTTGTTTTTAAAAATTATATCTTAAAGAAATGTCTGATCTAAAAGATTATATAGAATTTGAACAGGGTAGTATCCCATTAATTATATCTGTGCCTCACGGTGGAATTTTAGAATGTGAGACAATTCCTCAAAGATCAGCAGGAGTTTTTGGAATTGATAGAGGGACTATAGAATTTTCGAAGAAATTAATTGAACTAATAAGCTTAAAATTTAAAAAAAAATCTTCAGAATTAAAAACTCCCTCTTATATTATTTCAAAAGTTCGGCGAAGTAAAATTGATTTAAATCGGTATGAAAGTGAAGCTTATAATCAAAATTCAAATCTTGCTAGAGAAATCTATAGATTTTACCATAGAAAAATCCAAAAATTGGTAAATTACAATATAAGTACATTTGGACGTTCATTACTCTTAGATATACATGGATTTGAAAAAGATAATCGCCCTTCTGGATTTCGAGATGTAGAAATAATCTTAGGCACTAATAATTTGGAGTCACTTTTCTCTAAATCAATTCTAAAAAGAGACTGGAATAAAAACATACGTGGAAAAATCATAGAAAAGTTTCTTGAGTTAGAAATATCGATAGCACCGGGGCATCCTAGAAGAAGAGAATATGTACTATCTGGAGGATATATAACACAACAATATGGAGCATCCCACTTTTCATCAAATAGTAAAACTATTCAATTCGAATTTTCAGATAGGATAAGAAAATATGATATAGGCTTAAGAGAAATTGTATTGAATACTCTTGTTGAAATTTTATATCAGGAAATTGGTAATGTTTAAGTACCTTTTCTAAACTTATTTGTTTGGGGATAATATCAGTTTAACAATTCGATTTATAAATTTGCTCTTTTGAATCTTACAAATATGAGCAACTTTCATATAATTGAAAGATTCTGCTAATGTATCAAGATAAGAGATGTTATATAAAATTGAAATATTTTCATCATTTCTCATGAATAACTTATCTAACTCTTCTTGGATCTTGTCTTCATGAATATTTGAATTCTTTAATACTCGTCTTTTTATCTCTCTAATGGATTCTCCAAAATTAATATCTCTAATACTTGATATTAGAGAATTTAAAACGAGGGAGTAAACAATAACGTTATTAATATTTTCAGATTCCTCTAATGTTTCAAATTTAAGTTGAAGATCCTGGTAAATTTCTCTAATATAGTTTTCATCCATACCTTTTATTCTTTGAAAATGCTTAAGAAATTCTAAGTATTTGCCTTCAAGGAATAAGTGTAGATTTTCGTTAAATAAATCTTTAAATTTCCTTACTATTTGTCCTGAATTACTAATCTTTAATGAAATTTCGGGTGTTCTCCCAATAATTATATCACTTTTTTCTTTATAGAACTGTTGATTAATTAAATTATCAGTTGCCGAGTATAAACGTTCTAAAACCATTTTTATTACAAAACACCTAATGACTAAATATGTCGATGATCTAGTTCCAAACTAATAATAAAAATACAATGTTTTAATTTTATGCATTAATTAATTAAATTTTTAAAAAGTAGTTTTAAGGTAAAATAGTATTAGTATATTACACTTTTCGGTTAAAATTTCAGTTTATTTATGTATTCAACCGCTTTTTATTCAGTATATAAAAAAAAGAAATAAAACCTTTTTATATCATTATATCCTTTTAATATTGTTATTTATGTAATATATTTTTAAATAATTTTTAAAAATCACTAATAAAATTACAAAAGAAGGTTGAAAATTAAAATGGTTGACGAATCATTATTGAAAAGTATAAAAGCAGCCCAAGATGCTGGCGCTGCAAGCGCTTCACCTGAAGACATGATGAAAGTTTTCGAGTTTATCAAACAAATCTCGACAGAGAACGAAGATCTTAAAGAAGAATTAGAGGATATGGATATAGCCATACAAATGATAATCACAGATGCAGATAAGAAGCACTGGCTCACAGTAAAAGAAGGAAATTTAGATTATGGTGAAGGGAATGTAGAAAATCCTTCATTCACAATGTCTTCCACGCTCGAGGTAGGGGCGGGTATTCTTATGGGAGAAGTAGATGCGACTTCTGCGTATATGGCTGGAGATATAACGGTAGAAGGTAATCTTCAAGATGCTATGGCTTTTCAGGAAGCTCAGAAATTTAATCTTTAAAAAATTGCGATATCCGCTCTGAGCCTGAAATAATCGAATTAGCCTTAGAAGCATATGAAGATTTAGCAGAGGATTTATAAATAGTCAATAAAAAGTCACAACTTTCAAAGTTTTTTTTTTTTTCTTAATATTTTTTTACCCTTTAAATGTTAGTTACACTCTAGTTTTGTCAGTAAATTTGTACTTTAATTTTGTCAATTTATGTCACTAATTTGCCAATTTCTCCCCCTCATA
>Ga0307426_1000068_pt1 | contig 58512 bp, 38 predicted proteins | sample SalMarWE160340MG_FD_202165 | JGI IMG/M metagenome (GOLD analysis project Ga0307426, IMG submission 202165) | Salt marsh sediment microbial communities from the Plum Island Ecosystem LTER, Massachusetts, United States - WE1603-40 | ecosystem: Environmental > Aquatic > Marine > Intertidal zone >... | reverse complement strand
ATATTGAGGATTTCGTTGGGATATCGGTTAATTGATGGATCTGATGTTATATCCATGCCATCTACAAATAATGATAACTCCGTTTCTATTTGGATAATCTGTATTATAAGTAAAATAGTCTGAGGTTCATAACCATTCTTTCGAGCGTAAATGGTTAAAAAATTTGCTCCTTGATTTAAATCATTTGTATTTATAAGCACTGAGTAATTATTGAAAGCTCCAGTGAGAGGTTTCGATACTCCTGAGCCATTTATATCCACAAGGGCACCAGGAATATGGCTTACTGGAACAGACCTGTCATACGAAACAGTAATATTGAGGATTTCGTTGGGATATCGGTTAATTGATGGATCTGATGTTATATCCATGCCATCTACAAATAATGATAACTCCGTTTCTATTTGGATAATCTGTATTATAAATAAGATAGTCTGAGGTTCATAATCAACTTTTCGAGCGTAAATGGTTAAGAAATTTGCTCCTTTATTTAAATCAGTTGTATTTATAAGTACTGAATAGTTATTGAAAGCTTCAGCGAGAGGTTTCGATACTCCTGAGCCATTTATATCCACAAGAGCACCAGGAATATGACTCACCGGAACAGACCTGTCATACGAAACAGTAATATTGAGGATTTCATTCGTATATCTGTTGATTGATGGATCTGATGTTATATCCTCACCATCTATAAATAATGTTAAATTTGTTTCTATTTGGATAATGTCTATTATAAACGGAATTGAATGAGCTTCATAACTATCCTTTCGGGCGAAGATGGTTAAAAAATTAACTCCTTGATTTAAATCAGTTGTATTTATAATTACTGAGTAATTATTGAAAGCTTCAGTGAGAAGTTTTGATACTCCTGAGCCATTTATATCCACAATGGCATCAGGAATATGTTCTTTTGAAAGAGTGTCATTATATGTAAGAGTGATATTTAAAAGTTGATTTTTGTATAGCGTTATAGATGGATTTTGACCTTGAACCATTCCATTTAAGTATAACAAATAATCAGTTTCTCTCTCATAAACATTTATAGTTAATAACTCTGTTATTGCCGTATAATTATTTTTATGAGCTATTATATTAAAAAAGTGTATCCCAATACCAAATGTTGTAGTATTTAGAGTAAGATTATAAAAATTAATATTATCTGTAAAGATTTCTCCTATACTTGTTCCATTTAACGTAACCTCTGCATTATGAATAAGAGGTCCCCCTGCTGCATCATTATCTTTGTACTTAACTGTAATGTTTACTAAATCTCCTGCATGGATATTGTAAGATTTATTTAGGGTACAATCATGGTTATTTATAAAAATTTCATCGAGAGATGTTGCTCGTTCAACTACTTCAATTGATAGTATTATTGTTTGAGATTCATATCCTATTTCATCAAAATCAATTCTTAAATTAGGAGCAGTGTTTATTTTATATTTGGAGGTATTACACGTTACATTATAAAGTCCATTTCCCGATTTTATGGACCAATTATCATTCCAAGAAACGGTTGGATTAGCATTCTCAACACCAGAATTATCTGATATATCAGTATAATCAAGATGTATGGTAAAATTATCATTCCAAGGGACTTCTAAGCTAGGATATTCTTCAGCAGCAAGATTAGTATAATGGATTACTTCTATTGTAATATTAACTTCATTATCTTGATATGAAGGATGAGTAGCATAAATTGTAATCTCATTTTCTCCAGGATTACCTTCAGAAGTATTGAAGATAAGTAAATAATAACCCGGATTTATCTCATTAAAATATTGAGTACCTCCAGCAAAGTTTGTTAAAGAGATATTTGCATTTTCTATCGGTTTATCATTCGTTGGATCGTTAAATGAAACCTTTAGATTTACTGTATCCCCCTCAAATATGTCGGCATAATAATATTCATCGGGAATTAATGTCGAATTGTGGTTAACAGTAAAAGTATTATAAATAAGTCCTGTCTCATTTAATTTAAAATTAGAGTATGAATTATTCCACGTGATTATTGCCTGATATTCACCTACTTCGTAATTTGGTTCAGCAGAAGGTATCAAAATCGGATCAAAATACACCATGCCAGTATCAGCAACTGGTTGTATCTGATTTTCTGCTGTCCAAATTGAGCCATTTGGAAACCTTATTTGAAGCTGGGCTTTTGTTTGTTGAATATATCCAGAAACCCATTGAGAAGTATTAATTTTTGCTGTAAAATTAGCATAATCTCCACTAAAAAATGCACTACTAGGTTCCCAATCACCTGTAGCATTATTATATATTCCCATTTCCGTACAATAATTTGGTGATACTGCTGTTAGCTTCCAAAATCCATTTGTATTACTTGTTATAGAACTTACAGGAATATTTACAACTTTTTTGATTCCATTCTCCATTATAGTAGTTTGAGAAAGATTATCAGGATTTAGAGAGAAAAATACCCCTGTTAAATCATAATCTGAAGGATATTCAACCGTCATATTCGTTTCTTCAAATCCTGCTGGAATCTCCATATGTGCATACGTTATCCAACTTGTATTACTATTATTAGATGCAATGAACGATGATCCTTGATATTCCAAACTTGGATCAGCAATATAGTATGTTTCTGGAGTAGATTTACTTGCATATAAATTCAAATTAGTGCTAAGTTCAACTTTATAGCTTATCCAACTTCCACCTTCTTCAAAAGTAAAAGGCCAATTCGAATTGCTACTAAAATTAGCTATTACTGATGATTGAAGACTTCCGTTCCAGTTGCCAATAATACCTAGGTTACCTTCACCATAATTGGTATTGTCATTCACATCTTCACCATTTAGTTGCAATCCCAGTTGGGTTGGTTTTGCTTTAGATTTTACAATCAATGAAACATTATCGAAAAGTACGGTATAGTTAGAATAATAACCAGAAGCTGTTCCACTAACTCTTTTAAATTCCAGTGTAACATTCATGTTTTTAATCCCATCTGGAAATAACTGTTTGTCATTACCATCTAAGTAAATAGGATATGGATTATACCATTGGCCCCAATTTGGTGGACTTGGATTACCACTTGATTCTAACATTGATGCAAGACCGTTCCCCCATAGAATTTTACCATTAACTATAACTTGCAATACCATGTGATTATTATATTCATCACTAGAGAATGCACGGACTGAGAAACTTAACCAAGCTTCCTCTATATCCCCTCTATCCAGTTGAATGTTTGTTTCCCACCAACATTTATCCCCAACATCATAACGATTACTACCATCAGCATTAATCCTTAATTCCAAACTACTTTCATAATCAGATATAGAAGTTGAACCATCGTAATAATTTCCACTCATGGTATTAGTATATGCAGGTATATCATTCGTTTTAAATGTCCAATCATCAATGTATTCACTATCATTAGATCCTGAAGGAGAACCACTAAAAAAGCCAGCATCAAATGTCCCATTAATCCAATTCCGTGTATCGTATAAATTTGTTATTGTAGAATTTAATTGATACCCATTCCATCCATATAATTCTACTTGAGCATGAGTATCATCATAGGAATTATTATAAAAGCTTACTGCTAAATCAGTTTTTGTTCGATTAGCATAGTGAGTCACGTTCCAAGGAGCTCCAATACCACTAAATGTATTATCAGAGCTTAAAGCTTGAGTTTTTAAATTTCCAACTTCTATATCTTTATTAATTGAGTCATTTTGGCCAAAAATTTGATTTATGTTAAGATCATTTATAAAAGAAATGAAAGAGAAGCTAAAAAATAAGACTGAGACAATTAAAATCTTTTGTGCATTAATTCTATTAACCTTCAAATACCTTAACTTTTTTACGGGCAATTTCACTCACTTCTTAAATTATAATATTATTTAATTCTATAAATCTAGTTTAAATTAATATTTAAACGACCATCAATATATATGTTATTAGAATAAAATATAGAATAATAATATCAATATGATATATTAAAATCTTTTTTGTTTTTCTATAATTTTCAATAATAATTATTATTTCATAGTTTAAATATCTTAAATTATCACGGTGATATCTCAATAAATTTAGTCCTAAAAGGCACTTTTTACAAACCCTCCATCTATTTGAATAAGAGTTCCAGTAATATAACTGGCTCTTTTAGATGCTAAAAATACAACTAAATTTGCTAAATCCTCCGGTTTTCCTAATCGTCCTAATGGTATTGGATTGATCCATGTTTGTTCAACCTCCTCATACGATTTTCCAGTATTTTTTACTGTTGTATCGATTAATTTTTTCATACGATCAGTAAGCGTTGGTCCGGGACATACAACATTAACTAAAATATTATCCTTTCCATATTCGTTAGCAAATGTTTTAGCAAATCCTACAACTCCTAGACGTGTAGTATTAGATAAAACCAAGTTTTCCAAAGGTTGTTTAACAGAAACCGATGTTATCGCAATAATCCTGCCTCCTTTTTGATTCTTCATTATCGGAATAACCCTATCTGTTATATAAATAAAAGAACGGAGGTTTAAATCAATTGAATTTGACCACTCTTCTTTAGTAATTTTATCAATTGGACCTGAAGGAGGTCCACCCGCATTATGAATAAGAATATTAATCCTTCCAAATTCATTTAAGGTTTTTTCTACCAGATTATTTATTTGTTCTTCATACATTAAATCTGCAACAATAGATAATACCTTATTATTTGAATTTATTGATTCTAAAGCTTCAATTTTTTTCTTGGCGTTATTTAAATTATCTTTCGAACGGCTACATATTACTACATTAGCACCCTCTTCGTAAAGTCCTTTGGCACACGCAAAACCTAAACCTTTACTTGAAGCTAATACTAATGCAACCTTATTTTTTAAACCTAGATTCATTATCGGCAACCTGTAATATTATTTGGAGTCTGAAACGAAATCGGAGAATTTTGTGCATTTATGATAAAAATCATTACACCTCTTAGCATTTTCAGCACTTAAACAAACCTTAGAATAAGGGCATAGGATATTACTTTTATCTAATTTTATCTTAACTCTATGTAATCTCTTTTCTATTTCATTATTCATACTCGAAAACCTTGTATAAAAGCTGTTCTCTATTCTGATTTCATTTCAGATTGTACTTACCTTGATTAATATAAGAAAATTAGCTTCGGTTAAAATTATTAGGATCTTAATACACTAATTATTAGAACTTGCATGTAGAAAGTTTAATTTCCTAATTTTCAGATGAAAGATTTTAAAAGGATAATTTTATAAATTCATAAATTATAATAGTTTTAAAGATTGAAGAATATATTATTATCATACTACAAAAAATAAGATAAAAAGGTGTGTAACGATGAGTATTGACACTAAAAGTTTCGATAACATTCTTAGTAAAATAATCAAAAGTGAGAGTGGTATTAAAAAGGTAATATTGGTTGATAGAACGGGCCTTACCATTGCAAGTGTCTCTAAATTCTCATACTTTCCTGCTGATGTTGATGGGATTGGTGCTATTGCGAGCGCTGTATTTTGTGCTAGTGAAGAACAAGGTAAAAATCTTGAATTAGGTAATCTTGAAATTGTAACATCAGAATTTGGTGGAGGTAAGATTTTTGCATCAAGCTGTGGCCCTAAAGGAGTACTTACACTTATCTCAGATCCAGACATTAATATCGGTTTGATCCGATTAATTTTAAAGAGATCTGGTGATGAACTTAAAGATATTCTTGATGAATTTTTATCAGAAACTATGGAAGTTATGGATAGTGGTTTAGATTTATCCGATCTTGACTCACTCACACCTGATTAAAATTTCCTTGAATTCTATTTTTTATTGATCTTTTCCTATGAAAGGATTTCAGATTTATCTTAAAAGAATATATTTCAAAAAAGATCAATAATTATCAAATTTAGGTGTAAAAAACCTAAAGGTTTTAAGATTTTATGTAGAAATATTAAAGGCATGAAAAAATTTAGCTTTTAACCTTAACAATATTTAAATACCAAATTATCTGTTTAAGTTTTAGAATAAAAATTATCATATATGTCTCGAAATCACATAATGTTTTATTCTATTGTTTTATCTAAAAAAAAGTGGTGAAATTCAATTGGAAGAATCTAAAATAATTTATAATAAGGAGAGAGAACATAATCATGAACCATATAAAATTCTGTTTACAGGATTAGATGGAGCAGGTAAAACGAGTATAATCTTAACTCTTAATAGGGAATTCTCCAAAATCGCTAAACTTGAACCAACTAAAGGCGCACAGAGAACCAGTTTTAGACTATTGGGTAGAGAAATAAGTGAATGGGATTTAGGAGGTCAAAAGAGTTATCTTATTTCTTATTTAAAAAATCCTAGTAAATATTTTGATAATACAGAAATTGCGATATATGTAATAGATATATTAGATGGTTCTCGTATACTTGAATCAATGAGTTATTTATATGATGTGGTTGACAAGTTTAAAGAATTGAAAATTAAACCACCCCTCAATATATTTTTTCATAAATATGATCCTAAATTAATTAATAACACCAAAATAGAAATAGAACATCTAATAAATGAATTAAAGAAAGAAATACAGGAAACGGTGGATTATGAAAAAATTTATTACTTTTATACTTCAATATATGAACCTTATACAATAATAAGTGCTATATCTGAAATCTTATTAGAATTATATCCAAAATCAGAGTTAGTACAAAAGACTATTGAAGAATTCGCAAGAAAATTAGACTGTGAGGGATTAATAATAATTGATAAAAATTCGATTATTTTGGGTTCCTACTTTAAAGATGATGATTCAAACAAACTATTAAGTAAAACTATTGCTTATTTTTTAACTCTAAATGATGTATTTATTGAGATGGATTTAGAAGAACAAAAAGATCAGATAATAGTAAGAAAATCAGGAAATCACTTTTTATTCAAACCAATTATATTCGAAGAAAGTACTATTCCATATTATATGTTAATCCTAAAGAAACATAATCCTTTTGATCTTTATTTCATTAATAAAGATTTTTCCGCATTTGTTAATATTTTCAAGGATATCATTTTAAATTAAATTATTAATCATTCATTTCCGGTTTAATTTATCAGAAGTGATATTGTTTTATTAAAATGATATGTTCTAGATTTTTTATATAGATTAATAAAAATGCGCAAAAATTATTCGCAAAAGTTTTTCAAGAGTAAATTCCAAAAAAATTTATGTCATTCGATTTTGTTAAAAAATTAGATTTTAATTCAGAATTCTTTAATCTGTTTAAGCTATCAGAAAGTGCTTATGGAGCTATTTCTAAAAAAAATTCTGGTATGGGAGGGAACGCTGGTTTTATTGACATTGGAGATTATTTGATACTAATTGATACTACTGGAGATGTAGATGCTGCTAAAGATTTAAGGAAAGCTGCTATACAATTTACTCAAAAAGAGCCTAATTTTATTGTACTAACTCATTATCACATGGATCATCTCATGGGAACCTCTCTATTTGATATATCAACTCAAATAATGACATCTGATCGGACTCTAAGGAATATTCAAACAGTTGGCAGAAAAAGAATTGAGGAATTTAAAAAAATGGATTTAACAGAGATGAAAGAATCTCTTAAAGCGGAAAAGGATGAGGAAAAAAGAAAGGATATTGAAAATGATCTTAAATTTCTTAATTATGTTCAGTCTGATGATTTTTTTCTTCGAGAACCAAATCTTACTTTTAAGGGAGGATGTGTTATCCATGGAGCTAAATCTAATGTTCACATGCGGGTGTTTAAAAAAGCACATACTGATGGCGATGTTATTGTGTATATCCCCGAAGAAAAAATACTTTTTGCGGGAGATTTACTCTTTGCACGAAGTGATCCATGGATAGGGTCTGGTGATCCTGAGAGATGGATATCTGTTAATAATGAAATAATGACGCTTGATTTTAAAGTTGCTGTTCCTGGTCACGGAGATTTATCATCAAAAGAGGAATTTTCATTAGAAAATAAATATATTAAGGAAATACTTGAATTAGTGAAAAAACGGATTGATATGGGAGAAGATCCAACCCTAATAAAAAGAGAGGATTTTTCTAATGAGCTACAATCTTGGAAAAGTCCAGTATTAGAAATGAATATTAACTTTCTTGCAGAATTATTAAAAAAGCTCTAACCTTTTTTTTGAAAGTTTTAAACTAAAAAAATATTAAAAAGGTTTACTTGCTTTCACAATTTTATAATACCGATCACGCTCTTCTCGCAAAATTTTAATATCATTTTGCAAATCTGTTAATAAATGTCTTATATTCTCCTTTTCATTAGTTACACCCAGTATTTTATCTTTCAATTGATTAATCTCGAGTTCTAATTCTGGAATTGAATCACTGTCCCTTTTTGATTTTAGTAGCTGAAATTTTAAATTCTTATTCGTCTCGTTTAATTTATTAATTTCTCGATTTAATTTTTCATTATCCTTTCTAAACCTTCTAATTTCTATTAATAATTTCTCAGCACCTTTTTCAATTTCTGTGGCATCTCCTATTTTTGCTTTTAAATTATTAATACGTTCCTCTTTTTGATCTAATGCTAATTTTTGAACATTAGTTAATCTAGTTAATTCTCTATTTTTTGCACTTAATGTTGCATTATATTCATTTAATTCCGCCATTTGATTACTCCAATTTTCTAATTTTGAATATAATTCAGATACTTCCCTTTTTAGTGCTTCTACATTTCTAAGATGTTCTGATCTGTCTGAAACTAACAGAGAGACTTTTTGAGCGAGGTCATCAATTCTTCCCTTTTTCTCCCCTAATTCTAGTTCAAATTCTTGCCTTTCCTGCCAATAAACGTCCAGTTCCCCTTTTTCTAATAGAATGTAAGATTTAACAATTAATTCTTTAAACATTTTTTCTTTCCTTTTGGGTAATAATTCAAAAGCGATTCTTCTTACTTGACCCTCAAAATTTCTTGGAAGGATATCCTCATCAGAAAGAAACACGGTAATAACATGATCTCCTTTCCCAATAAAGTGTTTAGAAGAATGACCCGTAAAAAAACTTGCAACACTCAGATCGCGTTTTATTTGCATTTCGAGATAATTAGGTCCTGTTCGAATCTTTCTATGTTCATCAAACACTGTTTCTAACATTGATTCTGTGACACCTAATTCTTCACAGATATTTTGTGGATATTGAAGATCTATAGATAATTTTGATTTTTTATCCAGATTTAGAATCACAATTCCTTTCAATATGAAATCCCTAAGGATTAATTAATTATCCAATTATTTATGTACAACTATAATTTTTAATCTAATTATAAATAAGATTATTTATCTTATTAAAATTGTTAGGGACTTTAATGCATTTTAAAAAAATCATTCAAACAATATTGCAAATACTTAAATTTAAAACTATTAACTCGATAAATTTTTTGTGAGTGTGAATTATGATTTTATTAGCAGACAGTATTATTGTAGTATATGCAATCAAATGCATGAAATAAAATTGAGCAAAAATATAATAAAACTGCAATCTAAATTTCCTTTTCCATATATTTTTCTTCATGGAGATTTAAAGAATTTGTTAACCACTCTTTATATAGATAAAGAATTCCAAATAAGAGGCGTTGATGTTCATGAGTTGCATGATGACGATATTTTTTCAAAAGATCAGGTCATAAAAATAACAAATTCATTAACAGATGAAATTGAGAGATTGCGATCTGATAATGATAAATTAACAAAAGAAATTCTTCATTTGAAGAAAAAAATTAATCAAATATAAAACCATAAAAATTAATAAAATTGTTATAAGAAATTAATTAAGATTTGAGGATATTAAAAATGAGTTATTTCCGTTTTAAAATTTGCATTTTTGGAGATGGGGGTGTTGGTAAAACTACTTTAGTTAATCGTTATGTGACTGGTAAGTATCAAGAAGATTTTAAAATGACTATTGGTGTTGACTTTTATACTAAAGTTCTTGAAGTAGATGACAATCGAGTTCACATACAAATATGGGATTTTGGAGGCGAGCATCAATTTAAAAACTTATTACCCAATTATGTGATTGGTGCCTCTGGAGGAATCTTTATGTATGACATTTCACGTTTTTCTAGTTTAACAAATTTAGAAGAGTGGCTAAAAGTATTGAAAAAAAATCCAGAAGTTAGAGATAAATACATTCCGATTTTATTAGTTGGTGGCAAATTAGATCTAGATGCGAATGGTAAAAGAGTTGTTGAGTACGATTTTGCTATTGAATATGGAAAAAAATATAATCTATATGAATATATAGAATGTTCATCAGCAACGGGGGAAAATGTAGAATTAATTTTTAATATGATTGCTAAGAAAATGATAACTTTATCTGATTCTACTTGAGAGATTTGTGTTTATCCAAAATCAAACATTATTGTTTATTTCTTTTATATTAGAAAAATAAAACAATGTTTCAAGGATTTTTTTAATTCTAATTTCCTTATTTGTACCAGTTTCCTTTTCCATGCCTACTTTAAAAAAATCCACTTTTTGAGTTAATTGAAAACTTTTCAAATCGTCCAAAAATTCTACGAAACCTAATTTAGCTAATCTCTCAAGATGTAAATTTGCCTTTTTAATTGAGAGATTTAAGTCATAAAATATAGTGCTTACTTGATATTTTTGTTCAATATCATAATATAAAAGAATTTCTAAATCTTTTCGAAAATTTGAAAGCTTGGATTTTTTCATAAAAAGACCTTTCTGATCAACTACCTTTGCAATAATTTCTGAAATTGAATCATAAGTATTGAGGAAATAATCTCTTGTTATTGATGTTGGATAGACTAATATGTCTATATTTTTCTTGTTATTCAAAAAATCATTAAGAGCTTTTATTTTATGCTGGAGATATAATTTATCGATTAAATCAATTTTATGTAGTAATATAGCAATAGAGTAATTTTTTGATATTATTTCTTTAGTAACATTGATAATGGTGTTTAGAAAAGATAAAATTTCTTTCAAATACATATTAACATCTAATACACAAAGAACCAGATTTGCGTTATTGAAAATCATTTTATCGCTTTTAAGCCATTGTTCATTTTCTTGTCCCGCTAAATCGAAGACTCCTAAATTCCTATCAAATAAAGAATATAGACTTGAATTGATTCCACGCGTAGGTTCTAAGCTTGTGTTTAAAAGTGTATATGGATTAGCCATTTCAAAAAAAACTTTTTTAATCGTTGTCTTACCCACCCCGGGTGGACCTACTATTATAATTTTTTTGTTTTCAATCATATTCAGATACACATATTATATATTACAAATAATACAAATAGCCTAATTTACTTGGTCCTTGAAAAGATTCATTATATGAAAAAATGAGTTAAGAATCGAAACCAAATTAAAAAATCAAATAATTAATTTAAATATTTTTTTACTACTTCTCTAAAATCATTTATTTTTATTGGTTTAGATATATATTCATTAAATCCTGCCGATAAAATTCTTTCTTTATCACCTTTCATTGCAAAAGAAGTTACCGCTATTATCGGTATCTCAGTAAATTTCTCGATTTTTCGAAGTTCTGTACATATATCTATTCCACTCATTTCAGGAAGCTGAATATCTAAAATAACTAAATCTGGATTCCCAGATTTTAAAAGTTCTAATCCTAAATCTCCTTGGGTTTCTTCAAAAATTACTATGTCTGGTATTAATTTTAAAATTGCTCTAAATAATTTCATATTTTTTTCGTTATCTTCAACAACATATACATTTTTTGTCATTTATAATTACCCAATTCTGTTATTTGAATTATTTATAAAATTATCTTATAATTTATAATAATTATCATATTTATTTTTTGAGATTCTGTAAACTCTAGATGAACAATAATTTTCATCATAATAAATGTTATATAATTTTTGTTAAGGGGGTTATCTTCAGATTTTTTTGAGATTTTTTTATATTAGATGAAATAGTAAAATTAAAGTCACTTCCTTTTCCTAATTCTGTATCAACAGAGATATCGCCTCCAAGTAAATTAACAAGATTTTTCGTAAGGTACAATCCTAAGCCTGTTCCTTGATATTTTTTGGATGTATTCATGTCAATTTGTTGGAAAGGTTTAAACAATCTTTGTTTGTTTTTATCACTTACACCAATACCATTATCAATAATATGAATTTCTAATTGTTCATTATAAATTTTAGTTCTTATCATTATCGTTCCTCGATTTGGTGTAAATTTAACCGCATTACCAATAAGGTTAAATAAAATTTGTTTAACACGATCTTCATCGGAATAAATATTAATTTCCGCTGTAATTTCGTACTCTAATTTTAATTTTTTTTCTAATATTTTTGGAGATAATGATTCTATTACATTTTTTAATATCTTGTTAAACTTAAAATAAGTTGGTGAAATTTCAAATTTTCCTGATTCAATTTTAGAGATATCAAGTATCCCATTAATTAAATTTAATAAGTAGTTGCTTTCATCAAAAATTATCCCTAAATATTGCTTTTGTGTTTCATCTAATTTATCGGAGTAATCAAGTGTAAGTATTTCTGAAAAACCAATTATAGAATTCAAGGGCGTACGTAATTCATGACTCATCGATGCTAGGAATAATGATTTTGAATGATCAGCTTCTGTAATCTTCAGATTCAATTGCTCTAGCTCAAGTGTACGTAGTTTTACTAAATCTTCAAGATAACTATCTAATGAATGATCAGATGTTATTGCAGATAAAGTACCTATTGGAAAAAATTCATTAATAAAATCAATTGTCTCATTATAATAGATATGATCTGTCATTCCTGTTTTAAGTAATGTTCTATATCGTTCTTCAAATGCTTTAACGAATTTATCAAGTGATTCTCGAAGAGCGGGAGTCGATATTTCAGAAAGGAGAACTGCTGTGACAAATTCACCGAGCTTAAACAAAATTATGTTCTTTTCAAGTTTTATCTCTTCTACAATTAAGGATTTACCAATTTTTCGACTAAGTTGCTGTAAGAGAGGTAACCATTTTGCTAAAAGATTTTGTTCATCCTTAGACGATTTAGTGCTCATGTCCCATGATAAATTAAACAAAGGAATGCCAGAATGATTAGTAATAACAGTTATTCTTTGTACATTAAAAGATAAGATATACAATAGTTTTGGTTCATGATAAATAAATATAGATACGATACTTATAGAACCCGCAGCAATAAGATATCCAATTGGAAAAACTAACCACAATCCAAATGAAAAAAGAATTAAAATACAACCATAGAAAATTAAATTGACAATAAATAGTTTAAATGCATCTTTTTTTAATTCTAAAGGTGATTTACGCCAAGTTTGATAAAACCAATACACTAATTGAAATCCTAGTAGAAATAATGATAAAATATTTATTATCTTTAGGGGTCCTGCTACCCCTAAAGTTGGATAACCAAAGTATGCATTGTAATACAATTCTATGTTTTCAGGAACTAACGCTAAAATAATTGTGCAACCAATTATAAAACTCGCAGCTATACTTTTATAATAATTAAATTTGTTCTTAGATACAAAATCTACATTTAATATTAAAGAAAATAAACCAATAGAATACATCATTGCACTAATACGTTTTAACTCGAAACTTAAAAAAATATATGCTGTGGTTTCAAGTAAATGAAATGTTGCAAAAATCAAGAATGTTATAAATAGAGATAAGAAGGTTTTATTTTTTTTAAGAATCGCTAACCTTAAAAATAATATGGTAAAAACAAAGAAGAAAATAAAACCTAAAAATGCGAATAAAACCTCAATGTTCCAATTTAAATTCATTTGAAGCATCATTTTCCATATATTTTTTCTTTTCCTAATCTCTTATATTTAATCTCTAATAATGTCATACTATTAAGTAAAATCATTAATCTACATCATGAAACAAATCTAGTTTTTAAATCTTGAGCAATCTTAGCAATTTTTTTTAGTTCTTCAAAATCTTTTTCAATTATTGCTTTCATTATGTCAACCTTTAATTTTTTAACTATTTCAAGAGTTACAGAAAATTCCTGGTTGACTTCATCATAGAGTTCATCGATTTTATTATAAAGAACTTGTGCATTTTCATTATCCATAATTTCTGAGTTAATAATCATGTTTTGATATGAATTATTTAATTGTTCTAACCAATTCCTTCCTATTTTCATTAAAGGGAAGAGATCGTCAACTTTACCCTTCTTAATCCCCATTTCAAATTTATCTCTATTATCTTCAAATAAATTTTTAAAAAAATTATTTATTTTATTTTCTATAGCTTTTAAGTTAATATTGGGATTCATAAAAACAGTTACAGTATAATTTTCATATCCAAAAATATGCATTTTTAAATTACTTCCTTTTAATCCAAATCCTGTTAAGTCTTTAATGTTTAATTCTAAAGAAAATTTTTCTAATGCGCTGATGAACATTGGAATTAATTCAATATCAAATGGAATAATAGTATTATCATTTGGGATACTGTGAGTCATAAAGTTTTTAAGTGCGTCATCAAATAGTTCAAATCGTAATAGAGATATTCCATCTTTGTCCGCTATTATAGCTCCTATAATTGATGGGGGTTTTCCTTCAACAATGAGTTCTGTAGAAGATAAATCTCTCTCTGATTTCTCCAAAGAAGCAGAAGAAAAATCCTTTAGAATCTTTTGATAAAATAACTTACCTTTATTTGTCAAACTAAGAAGTTCTTTATTCTCTACATACTTTATTTCAATATGTCCTTTATTTACTAAACCCTCTATTAAATAATTCACTAATTTCTCCGGACGATTCAATTTTTCATAAAGAATATCTTTAGAAACAATTAATTCTCTATCAATTTGATGTATAATTTTAAGTGATTCTTCAACCATATTTAATAATAAACCTTCATCAGGAATAACGTCTTGAAGACATACTTTCATAATTTCAATGAAATATGAAAATGTTTTAGCAAAATATTCCCTCTTTAAACTTGTAAATAAGAAATTTATAGATACCTCATTTGCGAAATCATTTTTAATTACTGTTTTAATTTCCCTAACCTTTTTTTCACTTACTAGATCTATTTTATGTAATAATACAAAAATATATGTTGATGGCGTTAAAGAATTTCTTATATCGATAATTTTCTCCATAAATTTAATGATTTCATCATAGCTAAGAGTAATATCGATTACTACTAAAATTATCTTAGTTCCAATAAAAATTTTTTTTTCGTCTGTATCAAGCCATCGTTCATTTTCTTGTCCAGCCAGATCAAATATACCAACATCATGATTTATCCCAGGTAATTTTAATATGAGTGATTCCTCACCGTACGTTGGTTCTAAAGCATATTCTAGCAATTTATTAGAATTTTCACCTTCAAAAAAGACTTTACGAAGGGTAGTTTTCCCCGCGCCAGGGGGTCCAACAAAAATAATTTTTTCACTCACTTTTATCAGGCTACTTTTTTATTTAGATAATATGCATTCTTAAGTTTTAATCTAATTTGACCAATCGTCCAGATTAATTTATTAGCACTAAGAGTTTCAGATAGACAAATTAAATTTTTAAGACCAAATTTTTGGTAATTCAGACTATTCATAATTATATTAAAATTAAAACTTGAAAGTATTAAATGCTCAATTCTATCGTTGTTAACCATATTTTCAAAAGTTTTATTTAACTGTGTTATAAGTTTATGCGAATGATTAATCATCACGGTATTAAAATCTTTGGACATCGATTGTACTATTATGCTATCATTTAAGTTAGTAATAAAAAACATAGTTTTAGAAAAGTCTCTAATACTATTATCTAAAATGTTTTTTAAATAACCGGTTTCTTTCGAAAAGCTGCTTAATAATTCATAAAATGCGTTGTATAGGCTGTAAATTAAATTTGGATAAATACTTGTATAATAAATTGGGACATCAAATTTCTTCTTTATTATATTTGTTATTTCCTCTAAAATCTCCCTTCTAGATTCTATTTCTATCAAATCTATTTTATGAAAGAAAACAATTAGCTTAGCAGTATAGGATTTTTCTTTTATAATAGCTAAAACCTTTTGAATATCATCCATAATTAGTTGGGAGTTGGAAACCCAAGTTGGATAATCAAATAGGTATATAATAGTATCGGTGTTTTCAAAAACTAAAATTTGGTCATTATCCACTTTACCTTCCAATAGATCACTTAATTCTTGCCCAGAAGAGTCGAATAGTCCTAACCTTAAATCTAACCACGAATAAACGGATGCTAATATTCCACGTGTAGGTTCTAAAGGATTAGATAATAAATCATTTGGATCATTTCCTTCAAACACAATCTTTTTAATTGTTGTTTTTCCAGTACCTGCTCTTCCAATTACTAATACCTTTTTTGATAATGATTCACCTAAAAAAATATTAATTTTCTCAATAAAATATTTTTTTCTATCACTCTTTGCCTTTTGTAAAAGCTCTCTAGAAAATTCAATAAATTGAGATTTTAATTTATATAAATCGATCTTTTCCTTTTCATCAAGAATAATAATAACAATTTCATAGCCGACCTCAACAACTTTAGCTTTATCACAAAAACTCAAAATAAGTTGATCCTTATAGGAAACTTCAATTATCTCATCCTTCTTAAATTCCTCTTCATATGAATGAGTCATGTATATTTTATTTATTAAATCATCAGTCAAATTCAAATCTAAAGGGTACTGAAACTCAAGTGTAGCACCCATCCTTGTATCCCAACTGAAAAAAGCTAAACCTTTTACCATGTTAATTTCATCACCCTAATTTTTCTTCTAATTTCTTTGAGATTGAATAGGTAAAAGTAGATCCCGCTCCCAACATACTTGTAAAATTAATTTCTCCTCCATGTAACTCTACTAGTCTTTTTGTTAGTGACAAGCCAAGTCCCGTTCCGGGAACAGATCGAACATAAGTAGAATCTACTCTTTTGAATTCCTTAAATATTAAAGGGAAATCCTTACGTGCAATTCCGATTCCTGTATCATTTATTTTGAAAAGCCAATGATTATATTTCTCTTTAACAGTTAATGTTATTTTTCCCTCAATTGTAAATTTGATAGCGTTACTTAATAGGTTTAACAAAATTTCTTTAAACCTTATCGGATCTGCAAAAATAAATTTGTCCTCTTCTAAACCTTTTATTTTAACTTTAATTTCTTTCTTATTAATCAATGGTTTTAAGCTAGATATTATCTGTTCAACCATATTGTTTAATGAAAATTTTTGAACATTTAATGACATTTGTCCAGATTCTATTTTGGATATATCTAGAATATGCTTAATCATATCAAATTGATGTTCCGCGGAATTTTTAATATCAGATATGAATTCTCTTTGATCTTCAGTTAATTGACCATACAAACCTTCCAGAAGTAAATCTGTAAATCCAATGATAGCATTTAGTGGAGTTCTCAGCTCATGTGACATAGTAGCCATAAATTCTGTTTTAAATTGAGATGATTTTACGATTTGATCTACAAATAATTTTTGCTGTGTGAGCGCATCATTTAACTCTTTAGTTCTCATTTGAACTTCATTCTCCAGTTCATCTTTAAATTTATTTTCTAAAATTTCCATCTTCTTTTTCTCAGTAATATCTTGAAAAATTAATTGAATTAGAGTGGTACTATCCTGTTTTATAATGGATGCTTGAGTTTCAACCCATAAATATTCCCCAAATGAATTCTTAACTTTAACCTCAATAGGTTCAGGAAAATCTTTTAAGAAAGAGGCTTTGAAAATTCGTTTAAAATATTTTTTAACTTCTAAATGAAAAATTTCATTATATTCCTCAATGGATTTTCCAACTATATTATTTCTATTTAGACTAAATAAAACTTCTATTGTAGGATTGGCATCTATAATAACTCCATTTAAATCAATAATGAATATCGCATTTGGAGAATTATCAAATAGGGCTTTATACCTTTCTTCAACAGATTTTCGCTCTGAAATATCTCTTGAAATTACTATTCCTTTTAATTCTCCATCTCTATCAATAAAAGTATGACCACTACATTCAAACCAGAGCCAACTATCATCTTTGTGTTTAAAACGCAATTCTATAACGGAGGCTCTTGGTGGGAATCCTTTCTTAAATGTATAATTAGCTTGTTCTACATCATCTGGATGAATAAAATCCAAGGCAGATTTTCCAATAATATCAATCTTTTGATACCCTAATAATCTGAAAACAGTTTCTTGATTTAAATATTCAATTTTGAAATTCCTGTCAATTATAACTATAAGATCGTTAATATTTTCAATAATAAGACGATAATTTTCTTCAGATTTTTTTAAAAGGTTTTCCATTTTATGTCTTTCTAAAGCATTTCCAATTATCTGCGAAGATAGACGTAAAGGTGATAAATCATTGTCCTTCCACTCTTTTTCTATTATATCATTAGCATATCCTATGAATCCTGCAAATTCTGATTTAATATACAATGGAAATACCAATAAAGATTTAATGTGATTAACTTTTAACAAAGTTTTAGTAGCTTGTGCTTCCTTTGGTACATTATTAACATCACTTATATTGATAATATTTCCCTTTCTTAGCTGCTCGTTCCACCATGGAAAATTATTTATCCATGAATTTTGAAAGAATTGAAATAGTGGATTTATACCTTCTGCGCACCACTCGTATATATGATTCAAATTAATATTATCATCCTTAAAAATAACCAAAATAACACGACTAGCACCATTTAAGATTCCCATATCACGAAGTGTTGCATTTATTGCATCATTAGTGCTAATATCTCCAAGAAAACGAGAGGAAATATTCGAAGATAAAATCTCTAAGTTTGTCCATTTTTTTCTTATGTTTTCGACTTCTTTAACTAATTCGATATTCTTTTCTAAAATTCCTTTTTCACTACAAACCATAATTTAAATTTTCAATATTTATTTTTTCAATTATATTATAGATACTCTAAAAATTGTGTTACACTTTTATTACTATTGTAAGATATCTCTAATCTCTTTGGGAGAAAAAACGTAAACGTTGATCCCTTTCCTAGCTTACTCTTAAAACTTATGTCTCCCCCATGTAGATTAACTAATCTCTTGGTTAACGCTAATCCTAAACCAGAACCTGGTTTTGAATCAACAGAAGCAGATCTAACTCTTTTAAATTCTTTAAATATTATATTAAAATCTTCCTTTGAAATTCCTATTCCTGTATCTTTTACAATAAACTCCCATTTATCTTTACTATCTACAAACTCAAATATTATAGTTCCTTTCTCAGTAAATTTTATAGCATTACTTAATAGATTAAAAATGATTTGTTTGAATTTAATTCGGTCAACAGATATTACTTGATTTTTTTTTAAACCTTTTAATTCAAATTTTAAATTTTTTTTACTATATAATGGATTTAAAGTTGAAATAATTTGTTGCATTAGATCAAATATCTGTATTTTCTCAATTTTTAGAAGGACTTGACCTGATTCAATTTTAGATATATCTAGGATATTTGATATCATATCTAGTAAATCTTTTGATGATTCTTCAATATCTTTAATAAATTCTAATTGTACTACATTTAATTGACCATAAACTCCCTCAAGAAGTAAAGCAGTAAATCCAATTATTGCATTTAAGGGGGTTCTTAATTCATGAGAAATTCTGGCCATAAATTCTGTTTGAAAGTGGGAAGCCTTCAAGATTTTGTCTAGATATAACCTCTGTTGGTTAAAAGCAACTTTTAATTCTTTGGTTTTTAGTTCCACTTCTTTTTCTAGTTCTTGACTAAACCTCTCTCTTAAAGTTTCTATTTTCTTTTTTTCACTAATATCCCTAATAAAACCTTTAAAGCCAATAATTTTTCCATTAGAATCATATCTTAAATAAATAGAGGATTCGTGGTAGAACTTATTTCCATCTTTTCTTATTACTTGATAATCGAATAAGATAAAACCTTTTCCTCTTTGGTATAATTCATGGTACATACGATAAACGTCTTTTGCCGTTTTATCGTCAAATAATATGCTATAGCTCTTATTTAGTAATTCTTCTCTTGAATAATCTGTACTTACACACAATGCATCATTAAAAAACGTGAAATTGCCTTTAAGATCAACCTCAAAATATCCTTCATTAATGTTTTCGAGAATACTTCTATATTTTTCTTCTGATTCTCTTAATTTTAAATCGATTTCTTTACGTTCCGACACGTCCCTTACAATTGTGATTATCTGAATAACTTTCCCATCGTTTAGAACGGGAATTTTCTTGGTTTCTGTGAAGATTCGTTTATTATTCAATAAGCTATAGCCTTCGAGAAAAAATTCTTTTTTAGAGTTAAAAATTTCTTGATATTCCTTAATTACATTCTTTTCGATGAAAGGAAAAGCTTCAGTAGGATTTTTCCCAATAACTTCATGATTTAGTCCTAAGGCTTTTAACCAATTAGTAAATGCAGGATTTAGATAAATAATCTTTAAATCAGTATCAACCACATGGAGGGGGTCTGATATTGACTCTGTGATAAGACGATATTTCTCTTCTGATTCTTTTAATTTCAATTCAGATTCTTTGATTCTTGAAATATCTTGAACCCATAACCTTAAATTAATAGGTTTTCCTTTTGAATTATATTGAAATACTCTTGTTCCAGATAACCATTTGATATCTTTATCCTTAGATATGGTTCTAAATTCTATATCTTCACTGTCATGAGTTTTAATAATTTCTTTATAATTCTCTGGATATATAATCTTATGAAATAGCTGACCCTCTTCCAATTCTTTTCTATTAAAACCTGAAATTTCCATAAATTTAGGATTTATATACTCTACCCGATCTTTTTGTAAATCAATCTCTAAAAGGCCCATAGTTGACGTTTCAATCAAATCACGATACTTTTCCTCAGAACTTTTTAAATTTTGTGCAGATTTTTCTAATTTTTGAGTCTTTTTTCTAACTTTATTCTCCAATTCAAGATTTATTTGTTCTAAATCTTGTTTAGCTTGTTTTAATTGTAATTCTGCTTTTTTTTTAGCAGTAATATCTTTAGCTATACCTAATATACCAAAAATTTGTCCATTTGTTTTTAATGGAATTCCATACGTTTCAAGATATATTCTATTTCCATATCTATCCTTCAATTTATATTCACTTGGACATTTTTGACTCCCGAATTCTTTTAGTTCTTTTAAAATATTAAATGCTTTTTCTAATTGATCATTTTCTAATAATTTACTGAATGAAATGTTTGAAATTTCTTCTCTCGTAAAACCAAGAGTAGATAAAGCAATATCATTGGCATCGAGAAATTTTCCCTTTAAATCATGGACATAAATTAAATCTAAAGAATATTCAAATAAATCTTTAAATTTTTCTCTTATTTCTCTGGGTTCATAAGTTAATTTTAATCGCAATTAATAATCACCTAAGAAAAACAATTTTTCTATCTTTTTTTTCAATGTTTTCAAACAAATCTAACCCAGCGATTATTTTAACACCATTATTTTATTATTCAATCGAAATGATAAATTTTAACTTACTACAGAGAGGTTTTTAAATACTTTTCAAGAGATACAACAATATCTTTACAGGAATCCAAGATCATTTCCATAAAATTTATTATATCCTCATCAGAAAGATTTTTATTTTCTTTTTTATCTTCGAATATCAATTCACAAAATCCTTGAATTGTATTTATTCCGCTACGAATTTGCAAATTAAATTTTTCTATTGGGAGAATATCACTTTTTTTCGTATAAATCTCGTTCAATTCTTTAAAAAAAATATCAAAAATATTTTCATCATCCAATAATATTTTATCCTCACCAATTTTACGAAAAAGCATTTCAATCCGTCTAAAATGAATTACAGGGATTAATGGAAATTCTATATCTCTAAGTAAGATTATTGAATATAATTGCTTTCTACCCCTAGCATTATTATCCTCAATTTCAATTTTATATATTTGGGAATAAAAATAATTAAAATTTAAAATAACAAATTTATTTTTAGTATTTAAAGCATCTCTTAAAAGATTTCTAAAAAATTGTTGATCCAATTCAACTTTAACTGATGTGTATATAGCTCTAGGTCCTAGAGTATGATCATATTTCCCAATCATTATTATAAAAGGATGTTTTTCTAAAATAGATTGCAAGTTATTATATGTATCTGACATTATATTTTCTACAACATTTTCAACCTGTTTCTTTTCAACCATTAATAATTTCCCATTTCTTTTTACTACGGTCTATTAAAAACTATTTTTAGATATACACATTTTAAATAATTATAATAAATTCTCTAAAAATTTACTAATAAGATCCATTTTCGCTAAAATAGTAACAAAATTTATTTATTAATTTTTTTATTTTACTATTAAAAATAAAAATAACACTAAAAATGGAAAGTTTAGTAAACTTTTCTATAAAAACAAAGAGAACGATATGTAATGTCAGAGTCAGCAAAAAGGGTTATTAAATATTTCTCTGATCGATTTTTAGATTTGGATTATTATCCTACTTCTCTGAAAGATGTATTAGATTTAGAAATAAATAAATTAAAAGGAATAAAAAAAGAAGAGATTGAGAAATTTAGAAAAATTGATATCACAAATTTACGCGATCTCGCTAAATTAGAAAATTATGGTTTTGAAAATCTGATTGAAAAATATTCTATTAATAGAATAACTTTAAAGAATGCTCTAATTGCTTCAACCTTAATTTCAAATGCATGGAGTAAAAGAAAATTATATTTAAAAAAACCTAAATTGAAAATTGTCGTTGCAGGTTTAGATTTCGCTGGAAAAACATCTTTAATAAATAGATTAATTAAAGATTATAATTATAATGACATGGCTAATTTGGAACCTACAATTGGGACAAACATAGAAGAATATCAATCTGATAAATTAGATTTGATTCTCTGGGATCTAGGAGGTCAAAAAGATCATATAGATGAATATCTTGCCTCTCCAGAACAATTTTTCATCCAAGTGGATATTATAATTTTTGTTATTGATTCCCAAGATGATGTTAGATATTTAAATGCGGTAAAATATCTGAAAGATATAACAGATATTCTCGAATTCTTAAAGGAAAGTCCTTTTATTGTAGTTTTATTGAATAAGGCAGATTTTGATATCAGAGAAGATCCAGATTTTCAAATTAAACTTGAATACCTTGCAGAAAAAATCTCGGAGATTTTTAAAAAATCTGAAAAACCTTGGAATTTTGAGATTATTCCTACAAGTATTTATAATTATTATGCTAATAAACCAGAAATAATTAAAAGTATTAAAAATATTTTTTCAAAGGAAAAAGAGGAGAAAGGTAAAGAGATTGTGATACCTGATATTGATGAAAAATTTCAGAAGATTTTAGACCTCAATCTGAAACTAATGGATAAATTCGTATCTGAACTTACAGAAATTAAAAGGGCTATACTTAGATTGAATCCATCAGATCTATCACAATCTCTTTTTTCAGTTCCTTTTGAAAAAGTAAAAAATGATGTTATCTCACCTATCTCAAAATCTAATGAAAGTGTTAAACAAAGAAAGAAAAAAGCTAAATTTGATGAGAGTCAAAAGAAAAAAAAATATAAAAAAGGCTCAGGACCTCCAAAACCACTGCCAACACACCCATCTTTAAAAATAGAAGAAAAAGAAATAGTTAAAGATGGAAAACTCACAACTAAGAAATTAGAAAAAGCAAAACCTTCTCTAAAATCAAAAACTCCTTTACCAAAGATATCCTCTAGTCCCCCGAATGCTCCACCACCACCGAAACAGGAAGAAATTGACTTAGATTCGCTTAAACCTCCACCCCCGCCTCCAAAAATTTCAATTAGTGGCAATATTAGATCAACTTCACCTAGAGGAGAAGTTCTTACAGAATTAAAAGAAATGTTCTTGAAGCGAGGTTTAGTCAATCGTTTTGACTTATGATTAAGTTTATTGTTTTAAATTGTTATACAAGATATATGTCTCATATTGAAAATTACATTGAAGTTTCTTACAATCAGAGATTTTATATTTAATTTTACTATAATTCACTTAATCAATTTTAAATATTAATAAATGTAAAAATCAATTAAAGAATAGAATAAAAAAAAAATTGATAATATTTTAAATGTGAAAATTCATGTTGAATAGTGATAAAAAAACAAAGGAAATGGTACAATTTGAGCAAGAGACGGGAAAACAAGCAATTTGGCAGGGAAAAACCACTAAGGGATTCTTAAAATGGAAAGAAGGTGAAAAAGATTATTATGCTGATAAAAAACGAATTTCCGTTTATATATCAACTGAAACTGAAAAAAAATGGGAAGAATTTATGGATACACATAAATTTTCTTCATTTTCTAAATTAATAAGAGAAAGTGTTAATTATTTTATAAACGAAAAAACAAAATTTGGCGGAAAAATACTTACAGAACTAGAAATTGCCAATGATTCAGATTTAGTTCATGAAGTAAAAGGAAAATTGACTACTATAAAAGGATTTTCTCAATTATTACTTGAAAAATATAGAAATGAGATAAACGATGATATTAAATCAATTATTGATAATGTATTACATGAAATACAACAGTTGGAAAGTAAATTTGTAACTAAATTAGAAGAAAGAAAAGAAAAACCTTCCCAATATGATATTTTGCTTATAGAAGATGATTTATCTACGATCCTTTTATTAAAGAATTATTTTGAAAGTAAAGGGTATTCCTTTAAAGGAGTCCTTACAGGATCTAAAGGAATTGAAGAATTATATGTAACAAGACCAAAATTAATATTATTAGATATTATTTTACCAGATGTGAGTGGATATGATATTTGTAAGGAAATAAAATCTCATATAAGTCTAAAAGAAACACCTGTTTTTTACTTAACCGCTGTAACACTTTTTAAAATAGAGAAAAAAATGAAAGAAACAATGGCAGATGGTTATATTTTAAAACCCTTTGATTTGCCAGATTTAGAGTTTTTATTTGAGTATCTCTAGTCTTAATCCATTTAAAACGATTTGAAATAGAGCATTTCTCGTTTTACCCATTGTCGTTATTGCTTATGATTGGTAGTGAAAAATAGAAAGTACTTCCTTTATCCAAGCCCGGTGATTCTACCCAGATTTTACCATTATGTAAATCTATAATTTCTTTTGATAGATATAGACCTAATCCAATCCCATCAGAAATTATATCCCAACCCCTTCCATATATTTCAATTTTCCCAAAAGGTCTAAACAATTGTGCTATCTCCTTTCTGCGCAAGCCAATTCCATCGTCTCTAATCGAATATATTAGATTATTTTTCTTGATTCTTGATTTTATGGTAATATTACCTCCACTAGGTGTATACTTTATAGCATTTATCAATAAGTTTGAAATTACAGATTGAATCTTCTCTTTATCAAGATAAATCATTATTTCATCGGGAATATCAACATGAATAGTATGATTCCTTAATTTAATTAACCCTTCCACGTCTTCTATCCCTTTCTTAATCAATAGGGATAAATTTTCATATGATTCGTTTAATATTACTAATCCTTTTTCTAACTGTGTGGCCTCTAAAAAACGATTGATAAGTAATTTTAGTCTCTCACCACCCTCTTTAATTTTTTCTAAGAACGCAATCGTCTGTTTATCTAGATTGTTCCTATACTCTTCTAATAAAAGATCAGTAAATCCCTTGATTGATATAAGAGGTGTCTTGATTTCATGTGAAACTCTTGTTAACAGATTAGATTTTATTTCTTCAAGCTCTTTCGCTGTTGTAATATCTTGTAACCATAATCTTAAATAAATTAGTTCTCCTTGCTCATTAAAATGATGTAATGTTCTTCCCGATAGCCATTTAACTTTTCCTTTCTTGTTAATTATTCTGAACTCAATGTCCTTATCTCCGTCTGATTCTTTAACTTTTATATAATCATCTGGATAAATAGCTTTATAAAACATTCCATTGTTTATTAATTCATCTTCGGTATAACCAACAATTTCTAATAATCTAGGATTAATATATATAATTCCTCCTTCCTTGATATCAATCTCCATTAATCCCATTGAAGAGGTCTCAACTAAATTTCTATATTTTTGCTCAGATTCTTTTAAATGTTGTTCTGTGATTTTTCTATCAGTAATATCAGTAATGTAGGCAAATGAACCCTTAAACTCTCTATTTTCTCCCAAAATTGCAGTTGCTCTAATATTTGTATATATCTTGCCACCATCTTTTTTTATAAATTCAAGATTATAAGTATCTTTCAAACCTCTCTCCCTTCGTTCTCGATAACTATTGATCAATTCTATCATTGGGTCATCTAAAAATTCATATAAACTTTTACCTATCATCTCATTCTTGGTATAACCAAGCATCTTAGATATTCTTTTATTAACAAAGATAGTATTGTCATTTTCATCTACAGCCCAAACACCATCGTGAGCATTTTCTACTAACATCCTGTACTTTTCTTCAGATTCTTTTAATTTTTGCTCACCTTTCTTCCGTTCTGTGATATCTCGTACAACACTGACCCATCCATATCGTGTTCCAAGATCGTCTACTAAAGGGAAGACACTATGTTCAGAAAAAAAAACAACCCCCGTCTTTCTCTTCATCTTAAACACAAAATCATGCAAATATCCAACATCTTCAACTATATTGTAGAGATGATCTTGAAATTTTTGTAATTCATCTTCATTAACATGCAAGAATTCTGTCTCTTGTCCTATCATTTCATCATACGAATATTTAAATATTTTTACTGCTGCTGAATTACAATTTATAATTTTAGGAGGCATTTCAGCGTTTAATATAAAAATCGCATCGTTTAAACTATCAAATGTACTTTGCAATAATTGTTTACTTTCTTTTAATTTTCGTTCAGCGAGTTTCCTTTCAGTTATATCTATTGAGAATCCTATAATACCCACAATTTCATTATTCTCATTATAGAACGGTATCTTACTTGTACTAATCCATCTTAAACCTTCTATTGTCTCCCAAGGCTCTTCAATATTTAACTTTGGTTCTTTATTCTTTATTACTTCTAAATCATCGTTCCAATAATTTTGTGCTTGTTCTTTAGGATATAAATCAAACATACTTTTGCCTTCAAGTTCTTTTTTTGTCATTTTATGAGCATCAGCAACATATTTATTTACTCGAATAAAATTATTTTTTGTATCTTTATAAAAAATTGATCCAGGCACTAAATCTATTATCATTTCTAATTCTTCACTTATATTTCTGTATCTTTCCTTAGACGCTTTTAATTTTTGTTCAGCTTGTTTACGTTCAGTGATATCAGTATGTACTGCGATATTGACTCTGCCATACTCAGGATGATCGAAAAGTGAAACATTCGCATAACACCAAAATGGTGTTCCATCCTTTTTGATATTTAACACTTCTCCATGCCATTTCTCTGTGTCTTTTAAGATTCTCATGATTGTATTTTTTGTTTCCTCAGGAGTCTTATCAGTTGGAGCATTTAGAATAGCGACATCTTTCCCAATCATTTCACCGGGATTATACCCAAACATTTTTTCGAATGCGGGATTATTAAAGACAATTGTTCCATCATTGAATTTTATAAGAGTTACTCCTTCAGACATATTTTCAATGATTTCCATTTGCAATCGTATCTCCCCTTCTCTCTTCTTGCGTTCTGTGATATCCGTTCCATAAATATTTGCATAATTAGTTTCTTTTATTGGTGTAATAAATAATGAATAGAAATGGCTGTTATGTGTTATTTCTAGATTCTGAGTCACCTTTTCTTCAAAAGTTTTATTAATGGCATCTCGTACTAAAATTGGATTTCTATTGCCAATTTTTATGGTAAATAAATCTTGTCCCATTTGATTTGCATATAGGACAGACTCTTTACTCACTCGCAATACTGGATTTGGATTCTCTTCAGGAAATTTTGCTAAATCCGCAATTTCCTCTTCGGTCTTTCTACGGTCTGTGATATCTTGAAATACATTGATTAGGGTGGTATGATCACCAATTCTGTCGGTTATAGAGTTTAGAGATCCCCAAAATAGAGTCCCATCTCTCCGCTTTAATTGAACTTCAAAATCTTTAACTGAACCCGAATCAAGTAATTCAACATATTTTTCTCTATCTTTAGGGTTGTAATAGTGAGCAATGCTAGGTAATTTTAAGAACTCTTCTTTTGAACTGTAACCAAAAATTTTATATGCTTTAGTATTACATTCTAAGATTGCTCCTTTAGGAGTACTAATGTAAATTCCAATTGGCGCTGCTTCCATCAGATCCTTAAGTTTTTGTTCAGATGTTAAGATGTCTTGTTCTGCTTTTATACGTTCCATAGTTGTTTTAAATATCTCACCAATCGTATTGATTAACTCTCGTTCTTCTTTAAGAAAAGGACCCTCATCTGATTCTGGCATCTCTTTTAAATAATAAACTTCTAAAGAACCCATTTTTTTACCATATATTGTGATATCTACTTTCTGGCTCCATTTGGATTCCATAAAATTTTTTGTTTTGAATTCTTGACCATTAAATAGAATTCTTACACATGTTATTTCAGGGAACTGCCAAGCTGGAGAAATAGCCTGTAACGCGTTAATAAAAAACTGTTCTATTGGAGTTTTATGTATTTGAGCTAATTTTAAAATGTTATTTAAACATTGTAATTCTTTAACACGTTCATTAAGACTATGTGCTAACGTTCTTAAAGAGTCCTCATTTTCCTTACGTTCTGAAATATCTATAACCATTGAACGTGATTCTATTATGTTTTCTTTATTATCCAAAATAGGATTAATTGTTAAACTTATCCATACAAGATCGCCATTTTTTTTTTTCATTAGAAGTTCTTGGTCACGAAGTTTTTGACCTTTTAGGAAGTCTTTAAAAATTTTTTTAGCTTTTATTATCCCCTCTTCATTATCTGCATACAAATCAAAAACTTTCATATCCAAAAGCTCGTCCCTTGAATACCCTAAAAGTTTCTCTGCTTCTTTATTACAATTCTTGATTGTCTGATCTGGTTTTATTGAGAAATACGCATTTGGTGCGTTCTCATATAATTCTCGATACTTTTCTTCAGAATCTTTAATTTTTTGTTCTGTTAATTTTCGCTCAGTTATTTCAGTTGATCGCACGACCAGTCCATTTATTTCAGTAGCATCCCATACAGGTGCAACATGTGATTCAAAATAATGGATTTTTCCACATTTTTCTATATATATGCTTTCAAAATAGTCGACATTGCCAGTTTTTAAAACTTTTTCAAAACACTCCCTTGTTAGTTGTTCATAATCTTTTAAAGCATAGTTGTAAAAGGAGGTATCAATAACATCATCAACTTTTAGATCTGAAATTGTGTGGTTTATAAATTTGATGTTTGCATTACAATCCAACAACATTATATAATCAGGTGTAGATTTAGCAATTACACTTAATCTCTCTTCAGATTCTTTTAATTGTGTTACTGCGTTTTTCCTATCTGTAATATCAGTAATGTAAGCAAAAGAACCTTTATATCTTTGATTTTCATACATGATAGGAGCTGCTTTTACTTCAGTCCAGATGATGTTTCCATCCTTTTTTACCAACTGGAGTTCATAAGTCTCTTTAATACCTTTTTTGCGTTTAGATCGATTTTCCTTTATTAAAGCTTCCATTGAATCGGGAATAAAAGAGTGAAGATTATTACCCATCATCTCATTCTTAGAATAGCCAAGCATCTCACATATTCTTGGATTAACAAAGATAGTGTTTTCATTTTCATCTAAAGCCCAAACACCCTCCTGCGCGTCTTCAACTAAACTTCGGTATTTTTCTTCAGAATCCCTTAATTTCTTTTCTGCTTTTTTCCGTTCTCTAATATCTCTTGAAATCAATAATGCTTTTTTTATTCCATCTTTATCTATAAATGTTTTACCTTTAATTTCAAGCCATAAATATGACCCATTTTTATGTCTAATTCTAGCTTCTCCCACACCTTCCCCTGCTTCAAAACCTTCTTTTAATGCTTTAGAGGCTTCTTTAAAATCATCAGGATGAATAAAAGCTAACGCAGATTTACCTAATAAATCTTCATATGAATACCCCATCATTTTTATGTGAACTTGTTCATTGATATATTCATATTTAAAGTCATTATCTATGATAGCAATTAGATCATTCGCATTTTCTGAAATAAGGCGATAATTTTCTTCAGATTCTATTAATTTCTGCTCTAAGTTCCTCCTTTTAGTAATTTCACGAGTTGCTAGTTGAAGAGATATAATCTTGTCTTCCTTATCATATTCAATAGGAGATACCTTGGTTTCATAGAATGAATATGATCCATCCGGAGCTGTTTGCGAATATTCGTAACTGGTTGTTTTTCTGTTTGTTATTGAATCATTAATAGCTTTTTGGGCAGATTTGCACTGGTCCTTGGTTTCATAAAAACTTTCATTAAAAACATTCTGACCAACAACCGTTTCTCTGGAAAATCCCCTTTCCACACGGTTAATATCAAATATAGTCCCATCTTTTTTGATAAACACCATAAAATCTGGATTGTTTTCAATAGCGATGCGGAATTTTTCTTCAGATTCTATTAATTTTTGCTCTGCTTGTTTACGCTCTGTGATATCTTCTATTATTATTTGTATGAACATTTCATTTTTTATTTCAACTAAAAAAGCTTGAAGGTTTACCCAAGTTTTACGTTGATTCTTATCTTGAAGTTGAAGTTCAAATGCTTCAATAGATCCATTTTTCAATATTTCCTTATTCTTTTTTATGATGATTGGTAAATTGCCCGCAAAGAAATTGTCAAAATCTTGAAAATTTCTTCCTATTATATTATTTCGCTCGTTTCCAGTAAATTTAAGTACTGCTTCATTAACATCGACAAGTTTTCCATTTAAATTAATTAAAGCTATCATATTAGGAGAATTATTGAATAAGTTCCGATATCTTTCTTCAGATGTGTTTAATTCTTGTTCGAGTTTCTTACGTTTAGAAATGTCAATAGCTAATCCAATGATTCCTTGAATTTCTTCTTTTTCATTATAATAGGGCAATTTACTTATTATACTTGTCACTTTACTACCAAGAAAATTTACGTTTTCTTCCATATTTAATTTAGGTATGCCACTATTAATGACTTCTAAATCATCTTTACTGAAATTTGTAGCGAGGTTTTGAGGAAACAAATCAGAAGTAGATTTTCCTACTATTTCTTCTTTAGTAAGTTGAAGATAGTCTGCAAAAACCTGATTTACCTTCGTATACATATCATTTTTATTTTTTATAAAAATCATTCCAGGAATTACATCCAATATCGTTTCTAACTCATTACTTAAATTTTTATATTTTTCTTCTGATTTATGTAAATTTTCTTCGACAAGTTTACGATTAGTGATCTCCTCAAATGAAATTAAAAACCCAATTATTTTTTCGTCTAAATCGAAAATTGGTACTTTATTTGAGTCTAGCCAAATTTTTTTCCCCTCGAGAGTAATCCAAGTTTCATGTATATGATACACTGGTTTACCAGATTTTAAAATACTTTTCTCATATTCCTTAATTTGTTGAAGCATTTCGACATTAGAGAATAATTCTTCATTTGTCTTCCCTATTATATCTTCGGGACGATCCATCCCTATAAATTCAATAAAATTGCGGTTACAACCTATATATTTAAACGCTGTATCTTTCCAATAAACACATTGAGGAATATTTTCAATAATTGCTTTTAACATCTCAGAACTGGTACGAATGGCACTTTTATATTTTTTCGGAATTAATACATTCCAAAATTGCATTTCTGGGAATGATTTCGTTAAATTTTGATAATCTTCTTCCTTCTCCTGTAATTTTTTTTCTAATAACTTGCATTTTGAGACGTTTATTAAATCAATAATTATCTTAATCTCACTTTCATAATCTTTTATCCTTGTAGTTTTTATGTCAAACCATATGAATTGATTATTCTTATTTTTTAATCTAACTTCTGGCACAATTCCACGAGATTTAATTCCTCTATGCAACATTTTAATTATTTTCTTAACATCATCTGGATGAATCAATTCAAAAATTGATCTTCCAATTATTTCCTCAGGTTGATAACCTAATTCATCATAAATATAAGGATTAATATATGTAAAAACCCCTTTTGAGTCTACTTCAGCTACAACATTTAAAATATTATCTATTAAGAACTGAAATCTATTCTCATACAATTCTGATGATTTTTTTTTTCCTAACATTGTTCTTATCCACCTATGAATTTTGTTAAGCAATAATCTAATAAATAGAAATTACTTATGGGTATAATACCTAATTAGTGTTTAACCCTAAACCTTTTACTAATAGTGTTTTAAGTAAAAAAAATATTTAAATTATTGTGTCATAGTAAAAAAAATACCTAAGAAATATAAGTTATACACTAATCCAATAGAGTTTAGTGATTAAAGTGGAGGAATATACACTAATTTAAGCAATCATATTGATTTTAGTAGATTCTATAAGTAATTCATTTTAAACATTAAAGAACTTTAACGCTATAAAAAGTGAGAAATAATCTTTTTCTTTTAAGTAAAATATTAAATATAAATTCTTTCTTATAGTGTTTAAAGTGAAGAAGTAACAACTAAAATTAAAAAGTTTGCACTTAATTAAAGAAATTAACAGATCTAATAAATTATTTTCAAGGATTTAATTAAAATGATAATATTCTCTCAAAAACATGCTAAAATCATAGGAAGAATAATTGTAACTTTCTTTATTCCAAATTTTACAAAAATAAAAAATAATATTTTCAAATAAATAAATGAAGGGGATGCGAAATATTTCAGAGCATAAAAAAAATTTAATGAAATATACTGCAATTATTCAAACTGCTCTTGATGGGTTCTATATTACTGATTTGAAAGGTCAATTTCTCGATATTAATGATTCTTATTGTAAAATGATAGGTTATACCCGTGAAGAACTACTTAAGATGTCAATTCCAGATGTCGAAATAATAAAGGAACCAGAAGAGACTGCTCACTACGTAAAAAAAGTTATGGAACAAGGATATGATCGATTCGAAACTTGCCATAGACATAAAGATGGACATCATATCGATGTTGAAGTTAGTGTAAATTATCTTGATGTAGAAGGAGGTCAATTGCTTGTATCCCTTCGCGATATCACAGAGCGAAAATTAGCAGAAAAAGTGTTAAAGAAGGCTCAAGAAAATATAAATTCAATATTTTCTAATTTAAAAGACGCTGTTTTCGTTATTTCAGAAGATTTTGAAATTTTATTTAAAAATAAAACTGCTCACGAGATATTTAGTGAAAATCTTTTAGGAAAAAAATGTTATAATGTAATTAAAGGTCTAAAAAATCCATGTGAAAGATGCCCAATTAACGAATTTAAAAAAAATGATATATGTGAGTATAGATATGAACAGATCGTAAAATTACCAGAATTTAATGAACCTAAATTTTTTGATGTTTTAGCTATCCCTATTAAAAATTATTCGGGAAAACCTGCAATCGTTGAATTATTCAGAGACCGTACAGAAAATAGAAAACTTAGAAATAATTTAAAAGAACAAAATAAGAGATATTCGCAATTATTAAAAGAACTAGAAATAATTATTGACAGTATCCCAGGATTGGTTTTTTCTAAGGATGATAAGAATAATTATATCAGGGTGAATAAATATGTTGCCGATGCGTATAAATTAAAAAAATCGGAATTAGAAGAAAAAAATCTATTTGATTTACTCAAGAAGGAACAAGCACAAGCACAATGGGATGATGATTTAGAAGTAATAAAGAGTAACGAACCAAAGTTAAATATTGAAGAGCCTTGGGAAACTGAAAAAGGCCTCAGGTGGGTAAAAACCAGTAAAATTCCTTACATTGACGAAGATAAAAATGTTAAAGGAATTATTGGGATATCATTAGATATAACAGACTTAAAAGATACTGAATTAAAAGAGAAAAGACAAAGGGAGATTACTTCTACAATTACTGAAATATTACGGGCGACTTTAACTACTGAAAATATTGGTGAATTAACAGATTTTTGTTTAGAAGTCTCTGGAAAACTTGTTGGTGCAAAGTTTGGTTATTTTGGGGAAGTTAATGAACAAGGTACATTTGATATATTAGCCATAAGTAATGCTGGTTGGATGTCTTGCGACTTACCAAAAGATAAAGTTGAATTACTAATAAAAAATATGGAAATTCGAGGTATGCAATTTTTACCTTTAAAAGACGGAATTTCACGGATTTTTAATAATCCAAGATCACATCCTCAAAGTATAGGGATTCCTGATGGTCATCCAGAGATTACATCGTTACTTGCGGTACCTATGAAATATGATGATAAAATTATTGGTCAAATTAGTTTAGGGAATAAAGAGGGAGGTTTTAATGCTGAAGATAAAGAAGCAATAGAATTATTATCGGTAGCTATTGTAGAATCGATATTAAAGAAACGCACAGAAATAGAATTGGCAGAATATAGACAACACCTTGAAGAAATAATTGAAAAAAGAACCGAAGAATTAAAACAATCTGAAGGAAAATTCCAGAGTATAATTGAGAACCTACCAGAAGGTTTTTATAGTGTTAGTTTAAATGGTACATTGTTGGAACATAATAAAGCATTTAATAAGATATTAGGTTTTGATCCTGAAAAAAATATAAAAGGTACAAACATGCCAGAATTCTGGCAAGATCCTAAAGACAGAGAACCCTATACGCAAGAATTAATCAAAATTGGATTTATTAAAGATTATATCATAAAAGCGAAGAAATATAATGGCGAAAAAATGATCCTTAAGGCAAATTCTCGCATTATTTTAGATTCAGAGGGAAAGCCAAGTAGAATTGAAGGTACTGTCTCAGATGTTACAAGAGAATTAAAATTTAAAAAAATCCTTACAAATTCAGAAGCTAATTTCCGAAATATTTTTGAAAACTCTCCTATTGCATTGTGGAATGAAGATCTCTCAGATGTGAAAAGAATTATTGATAATTTAAAGGATGTTGGTATAGAAAATATTACAACTTATATCCATGAACATCCAGAAATCCTCTCTGAATGCATCTCCGCTTTGAAAATCATAGCTGTTAACAATTCTGCTTTAATTATGTTTGGAGCAAAAAGTAAAGAAGAAATTTTGGAAAATATAAATAAAATATTTACTAAAGAGCGGACGGACGCATTAAAAGAAGAAATTATTCAACTCAATGAAGGGAATAACTATTTTGAAACTGAAACTGCTATTGGCACGTTAACTGGTCAAGTGAAAAATGTTATAATCAGATTAACTATTGTTCCTGGTTATCAGAAAAATTGGGGCAAAATATTAATTTCAATTATAGATATTACAAAAATAAAAAAGTTTGAAGAAGAATTAAAAATAATGGTGGAGGATTTAACACGTTCGAATGAAGAGTTAGAACAATTCGCTTATATAGCATCCCACGATCTCCAAGAACCATTAAGGATGGTGGCAAGCTTTACTCAATTATTACAGCGTAGATATCAGGATAAATTAGATAAAGACGCAAATGATTTTATAAATTATACTATAGAGGGTACTACAAGAATGCAGTCGTTAATAAATGATCTATTACTTTATTCAAGGGTAGGAACGGGTGGTAAACCCTTTTATGCGACTGATATGAATATAGTTTTTGAATCAGTAAAAATTAATTTATCTACTTTAATTACAGAATCAAATGCGAAGGTAACATCTGATCTTCTTCCGGTAATTATAGCCGATGATATTCAAATGATTCAACTTCTTCAGAATTTAATTTCTAATGCTATAAAATTCAATAACTCAGAGATTCCGATAGTTCATATAACTGGAGAAGCAAAAGAGAATTCTTGGGAATTCAGTGTTAAAGATAATGGGATAGGAATAGATTCACAATATTTTGATCTTATTTTTATAATTTTTCAACGTCTCCATAAAAAGGATGAATATAAGGGTACTGGAATTGGTTTAGCTTTATGTAAAAAAATTGTTCAACGTCATGGAGGAAAAATGTGGATAGAATCAGAAATTGGTAAGGGTTCTGCATTCTATTTTTCCATTCCAAAAAGAAAATCTAGGAGTTATAACAAAAATAATAAAAAAAGAATATAAATATAAAAAGTGAATAAAAAAAGTGAGTAAGGTAAAAAAAATGATTCCCGTTGAGATATTATTGGTTGAAGATAATCCTGGTGACGTTCGATTGACTGTTGAAGCATTTATTGAAAGTAAAATTCTCAATAATCTTCATGTTGTCGAGGATGGAATAGAGGCTTTAGCATATTTGAGAAAAGAGGGTAAATATAAAAAAGAACCTCACCCTGATTTAATTCTATTAGATTTAAATTTACCAAAAAAAGATGGTCGTGAGGTATTAGAACAAATAAAGAAGGAAGGTCCCTTGAAAAAAATACCTATTGTCATTCTTACTACATCCTCTGCTGAGGAAGATATTATAAAATCATATGAACTTTACGCAAATTGTTATATTACAAAGCCAGTAGATATTGATCAATTTATGAAAGTTGTTAAGGCTATAGGTAATTTTTGGTTTAGTATTGTGAAATTGCCTCCAGATGGGCACAAAACGTAATTAAATGGAAGATAAAAAAAACAAGGGAAAAGATTATCGCAGAATAATGAGTGTTGCTAAAAAAAAAAAATCAATTGAATTACTATTGGTTAAAGATAATCCCAGTAACATTAGGTTAATGGTTGAAACAATTAGAGAATCAAATTTTAACATTAATCTAAATATTGTACAAAATGGTGAAGACGCATTAGCTTATTTGTACAAGAAGGATAAATATGCGCAATCGAATTTTCCAAATCTGATTCTATTAGATCTTAATTTACCCCGAAATGATGGCAGAGAAGTTCTTGCTGAAATTAAAAATCATACTTTACTACGAAGAATTCCTGTAGTCGTATTAACTACATCAAACTCTTATAACGATATTTTAACTGCATACAATTTACAAGCGAACTGCTATATTATTAAACCAATAGACGATTTAAAATTCATTGAAGTTATTAGTAGTATTTGCGACTTTTGGTTTAAAATTGCACAATTACCATCAATTCAAAATAATCACTATTAAAATAAGGAGGTAAAATATGAAATTTAAATCTATTAATGTATTGTTGATTGAAGATAATCCCAGAGACGTTAGACTAATATTGGAAATGAATAAAGAATTAGGTTTGGACAAATTTGAAATAGCCCATAGTGGTAATTTAGCCCAAGGTATAGAACAGTTCTCTCAAGTTGATTTTAATCTAATCTTGCTAGATTTGAGGTTGCCTGACAGTAATGGTTTTGATACATTTAAAAAAATGCTTGAAAAAGCTCAAAATGTTCCAATCATTATCTTGACAGGTACAGATGATTTAGAATTAGCTATTGAAGCAGTAAAAATTGGAGCAGAAGATTATTTAGTCAAGGGCCAAGTTGATTCTATATTGCTTAAACGTTCTATAAATTATGCAATCGAGAGATACGATATAAAGAAAAAATTAAAATTATCTGAAGCAAAGTATAGAAATCTAGTTAATAATATCACTGATGCGATCATAGAAACCAATTTAGATGGAACACTAACATATGTAAGTCCACAAATATTTGATATTACAGGATATACGGCTGGGGAATCTACTGGAGTAGATGGATTTCAATTTATCCGTCCTGATGATATAACAACGGTTAAAAAAGGATTTGAAGAGGCAGAATTGACTGGAAATATTGTTTCAATGGAATTTAGAATAAAGCATAAAGATGGCCATTATATTTTTTGTATGGTAAGAGGTTGTATTGTAAATGTCGATGGCATACCAAAAATGATTGCAACAATGAGTGATATTACAAAACGTAAGAAAGCAGAAGAAAAAACTAAGTATCAAGCTATGTTAGTTGATAACGTGTCTGACGCGATTATCTCAACTGATTTAGATTTCAATATTGTTACTTGGAATAAGGCAGCAGAAAGAACGTATGGATGGAATGCTGAGGAAATCATAGGAAAAAATGTAATGGATACAATTACAGTAAAATATCCATATGATAATCAAGATGATATTCTGAAACAACTTTTTGAAGAAGGATATTGGAGAGGTGAGGTTACTCAGTTACGAAAAGATGGTATCTGGCTTAATCTATTAACTGCGCTCTCACTTATTAAAGATGGCGAAGGAAAGCCCATTGGTACTGTGGCTATTAATCACGACATTACAGAACGTAAGAAATCCGAAAAAAATTTAAAAGAAAGTGAAAAAAAATTTCATGAAGCATATAATAAGGCGAATTTCTATAAAGATCTTTTCACACATGATATGAATAATATACTTCAGAATTTATTATCTGCTGCTGATTTATGTTTAGAAAATCTTAGGACATCTAATAATAGAGAATTATCCAATGAAATAATAAAACATTCTAAAAGTCAGATTGAAAGAGGAGCAAGATTGATTTTAAATGTCCAACAACTTTCACAGTTGGAAGAAATTAAAATGCAAAAATTTTCAATCGAAGTCCAAAATACATTGAAAAAATCAATAGAACATTTGAAAAATTCCTTTTTAACCCGAGAAATAAATGTAGATCTAGATATTTTTGATGAAAAAATAAAAATTCGAGCAAATGAGCTAATAGAAGATGCTTTTGAAAATATTTTAAATAACGCAGTAAGACATAATGAAAACAAAGTGGTAGAAATTTCTATTAAAATTACTAGTGAAATAGTGGATGGAAAGGAATATTTAAAATTTGAATTTCTGGATAATGGTGTAGGAATTCCTGATGAATGGAAGAATGTAATATTTTTAGGGTATAATGAAGCAAACGCTTTATGCAGAATAGGATTAGGGTTATCTTTAGTTAAAACAATAATTGAGAGTTATGAAGGTAGAATTTGGGTGGAAGATAGAGTTAAGGGTGATTATTCGAGAGGAAGTAATGTTGTTTTATTGATCCCTGAGGTGATATAAAATAACAAGTATCTTTATTGTTGAGGATGATTTAGATTTACAAAGATTGTATGAGCTGATGTTAAAATCAAAAGGTTTTGATATTATTGAAAAAGCAAATAATGGAGAAGTAGCAGTTAGTATTTTCAAATCTTTATCAGAAAAACCAGATATCATTTTATTAGACTATCGAATGCCAGTTAAAAATGGGTTAGATACAGCAAAGGAAATTCTAAGCTTTAAAAAAAAATCAAAAATTATTTTTGCAAGTGCTGATAATAGCATCAAAAATGAAGCAATTTCTATTGGAGCCTCTATCTTTTTAAAGAAACCTTTTACTCATGAAGAATTAATTACAAGTGTTAATAATGCGTTAAATACACCAAATAGAGTCAATTGTGATGTTATTCCCACTTGATAATAAACTGGTGATTGAATGGTGAATAATAATATAAAAATTTTATTAATTGAAGATAATCCAGGTGATGCTCGGTTAATAAAAGAATTGCTTAACCAAGTAATAAGTTTTAATTTTGATTTATGGAATGCTGAAACGCTTTCAGATGGATTAAAATTTATTGAAGAAAGAGAGTTCGATGTTGTTTTGTTAGATTTAAAGCTTCCAGATAGCGATGGATTTGAAACAGTTCTACGGACAAGGGAAAAAGTAAAGAAAATACCAATAATAGTTATAACAGGGCTTAAAGACGAAATTTTAGCGCGGAAAGCAGTTCAAACAGGTGCTCAAGATTATTTAATTAAAGGGGAAATAGAAGGTAATCCTCTTATCCAAGCAATATTGCACTCAATAGATAGGTATAAGATGATTTTGGCAATGGATTCATTAACAAAGTCATTACAAGAAACTGAAGCTCGTTTTCGAAAGATTATTGAAGAGAATGCTGACAGTATTATTATCGTTAATAAATTTGGGGATATAGCATTTTTGAATCCTGCTGCTGAAAGATATCTTGAAAAAAATATCTCGGAAATTTTTGGACAATTTTTTTATTTACCAACAAGAGACGGAGAAAAAATAGAAATTTCAATTACACAAAAAGACAGAGGTAATTTAATTGGAGAGATTCAAGCTGTTAAAATTGAATGGGACAATGAACCAGCTTATCTTTTGACTCTTAGAGATATATCTGAACGTAAAAACTTTGAGGAGAAGCTACAAGAAAGTGAAAAGAAATACAGAGATTTATTTGAAAATTCGCCATATCCTATTCTTATTGTGAATATGGATGGAATACTCCTAGACTGTAATTCAATGTTAGAGAAATTAATAGGATATAGTAAAGATGAAATTTTATACAAGTATTATAAAAATACTCCATTAATTTCAAAAAAAAATATTGCTCTATTTAAAAACGCATTTGAGATTTTACAAGAAGGAGAAATACCAGAACCAGTACAATTAAAAATTAAAAAGAAAAATAAAAATTCGATTTGGAGTATACTGAGATTTTCTTTGATGGATTTTAACAATAAAAAGCTGATTTATATATTAATTCAAGATATAACTGAAATTAAACAATCAGAGCAAGAAGTAAGAAGATTAGAACAGACTCTCCATGAAATGAATGCATTAATAGAAGATGCGCCCTTAGCAATACTTTTAATCGATATGAGTGGGAAAATTTTACGGGTTAACCAAGAATCTACAGATTTATTTAAATATCGTGAAGATGAGCTATTGAATTTTAAGATTCATGACATATTTAACCCGGAATATACAGAAATTATTGATAAGCATTATAATGAAGATTTGTACAATTCATCAGAACCCAATAATTTAGAAATGTCAATCCAAAGAAAGGATGGAAAATTAATTGATGTAGAAATAACATCAACTATTATAAAAATCGCCGATAACATGATTATTCAATCTTTTTTTTCTGATATCACAGAAAGAAAGAATTATGAGAGGAATCGCGAAAAATTATTAGACCAATTAATTAACTCACTGGAATTTAAGTCGAAATTTATGGCAACAATGTCTCATGAATTAAGAACACCTTTAAATGTGATTTCAGGGTTTACAGATATATTATTAGAAGGAACTTATGGAGAATTAAATAAGGAACAATTTGGGGCTTTAAAGGATATAAACTCAGAATCCAATCATTTGAAAAAACTAATTGAATCAACTTTAGATTTATCTTTAATTGAGGTTGGTAAATTTGAATTAAATTATAAAACTTTTCAATTAGTTCCAATGATGAAAGAATTGATTTCTATTGTAAACCATGTGTTTATCGAGAAAGGATTAAAATATCATTCAGAAGGTATTAATGATGACATATATATAAGAGCCGATCCATTAAGATTCAAGCAAATTTTATTTAATCTTATTGATAATGCAATAAAATTTACAGAAAAAGGAGAAATTAGATTTAGATGTATTGATAATAATAATCATTGGGAGTTCCAACTTGAAGATACAGGAGTAGGGATCGCTCAAGAAGATTATAATGTTATCTTCAAGGAATTTGGAAGGTCACAACAAAAAATAAAAAAAAAATTTCCTGGGACTGGATTAGGTTTAGCACTTACGAAACGATTAGTACAAGTTCATGGAGGAGAAATCTGGTTTCAAAGTGAAGTTGATAAAGGAACAACTTTCTTTTTTACACTCCCAAAATAAAATAGGCTAAATTGATACAATTAAAACCCAAAAAGTAAGTTTCATAAAAAAATAATATTATAGAGGTATTTAATATCAAACATAATCTGATTGATGTCTTATTAATCGAGGATAATTTAGGCGATGCACGAATAATTGAAGATATGATAAATAGTATTGAAAATAATATTTTTAAAATTATTCATGTTGAAAATTTGAATGATGGGATAAAAACCCAAAAGGATCTTAAATGCCATATAATCTTATTAGATTTATTTTTACCTGATAGTATTGGCCTTGATACAATATCAAGTATGTTAAAGGAAGCATCAAATGTTCCAATAATCATATTATCTGGAAAGGATGATCAGTTACTAGCAATTGAAGCAGTTAAATGCGGTGCCCAAGATTATTTAATAAAGGGAAAAACAGATGGGGCTTTATTAGAACGTTCTATTTATTACGCAATAGAACGACATCAAACTAAAGAAGAAATGAAAAATTTGATGAAAGATTTAAAGTTGAGTAAATCAAGACTAAATACCTTGTTTAAAAATGCTCCAATTGCAATTATTTTACATGATATTAATGGAAAGATTCTTACAACAAATAAAAGAGCAGAAATTTTATTTTCATTCACTCAAGAGGAATTTATTTCTCTAAATGTTTATGATTTTTTTGTTGAAGAATCTTTAAATAATTTCAGTCAAGAAATTAAAAATTACACCGAAAACCAATCTTCAACTAAAAAAATTGAAGGGGTGATTAAAAATAAGTTTAACTCTTTAATAGATGTAGAAATTTCTTCATCCTTCTTTAAGGTTGATAAAAACGTAATTATTGAAACATTATTTTCAAATATCTCTGATAGAAAAAGTTATGAAAAAACTAAAATTCTTTTGATAGATAAACTTATTGCCACTTTAGAAACCAAGACAACTTTCTTTTCTGCTATGTCTCACGACTTAAGAACGCCCCTTAATGCAATTATTGGATTTTCAGAACTTTTATTGGAAGATATGAATAAACAATTAAGTGAAGAGCATCTTGAATTTTTAAACGATATTAAAGAATCTAGTGAAAATTTATTAGATTTAATTACATTTATATTAGATTATTCCGAAATTGAGGCAGGAATCTTTAAATTAAATAAGGTGAGATTTGATATAATGCCAATTATAAACGATTTATACAATATTTTAAATCCTAAATTGGAAAAGAAAAAATTAGATTTTCATATTATTGGAATTGAGAAAAACTTTTCTATTTTTGGTGATATTATTAAATTTAAGCAAATTTTATATAATCTAATTGACAATGCGATAAAATTTACTGAAGTTGGAAGTATTACGTTTAGAGGTATAGAAAGAGATAATTATTGGGAATTTCAAGTTGAAGATACAGGAAATGGGATAGCAAAAGAAAATTACGATGTTGTATTTAGGGAATTTGGCAGAATAGAAAAAGATATTAAAAAAGAGGTCTCTGGGTCAGGATTGGGTTTAGCACTTACAAAACGATTAGTACAACTTCATGGAGGAGAAATCTGGTTTACCAGCCAAGTAAATAATGGTTCTACTTTTTTTTTTACTATTCCTAAAAATTCTAAAAATTCCGAAAATAGTTAACAAAAAATATTGCTCTTATCTTAATTTGAAAATATATTATTTTTGAAAAAAGTAATTGGTTCTATAACATTATTTATATGTTTTTTATTTTTAATAATTATTATAGACAGAAAAAAAAGGATATGTTCTTAGATATCATTATTCTCCAGAAGCAGGAATTAACATAGCAATATTACTTCCCTGAGAATAATCTCCCTCAATTCTATCCTTTACCCAAATTTTACCTTTACAATTTTCAATAATTTTACTAACAAGACATAATCCTAAACCTAGACCCCCTTTATAAGTATCTTTTTCAGATCCCCTTAAAAAAATTGATTCCTTTCTTGAATCTTCTATACCTACTCCATTATCTATAAATTCTATTTTAATATAATTTATCTGATTGAGGAATTCTTTAGAAATTTTGATTGTGATCTCTATTATTGGATTCTCATTATGTCTTACAGCATTTATTAAAACATTATCAAATGCTTCCTCTAAAAAATCATTAGCAAGTACACTTAGGTTGTTATGAGGTGAAATTACTTGGAAATTAATTATTTGATTTTTATATGTATCTAATAATGTTTTAATTGATTTTAATATAAAATTATATACTAAAACCGGTTCGAGACTTATTTCAGTTTCTTCAAGCTGAGAGAGTTTTCTTACATTTGAAATTAATTGTGCACCTCTTTTAATTTGATTTTCAATAATCTCATTAATATCAATAATATAATTACTATTTTCAGGATTTTTAAGTTGCATGTTATAAATCTGGGTTGCTGACATTATCCCTTGAAAGATATCATTTATATCATGGATAAACAAATCTTTATAAAAATTATTACGATTTAATTCTTCACGAATCCTTTTTTCTGATAGTTTGAATGCTTCAATAAAGCGATATCTCTCAATTGTATAGAGAATAGATCGTTCTAATAGATTTGGATCTATTTTTCCTTTAATTAAATAATCTTGTATTCCGAATTTTAAAGACTTTAATGCTAAATCTTCATCATCTCTCCCAGTAAGTACAATAATAGGTATAAACTTTATTTTTTCATTTATAATTTTCACAGTATCATACCCAGAACTGTCAGGGAGATTAAGGTCTAATAAAACAATGTCAAATTTATTATTTAGGAACTCTTCCAATCCTTCACTAAGAGTTTCATGAATTTTTAGAATAAAATCAACTTTTTTGGAACCCTTAAGGAATTCTTGGATAAGCCGAGCATCTCCAAGATTATCTTCGATTAGCAGGATTTGAATTACTTCTTTATTCATTATATTTAACCATATAAATTAAAACATGTAATTAACAATTGAGAATTTCAAATCTTGATAAATGTCATTGTGAATAGACTTAATTTTAAATTCATTTTTAATATCCTTTTTAATATTAGAATTTGTAAAATCAAAATTTCAACTTTATTATAAAAATAAAATAATAGAATTCATATAAATATTTTAACCATAAATTGAATAAAAAGTACAAAAAAATGAGTTTAAATCTAATATGCTCTAAGTAACAAAAAATTAGGAAATAAATAATTTTTTATGGTAAGCAAAGATTAAAAAAGAACCTATTTTATATTATGTTTGTAAGAATTAGATCATAATTATTTTAAAATTTATTTTAAAAAAAAGGTTTTTGAAGGAATAATCAATTGTAAATTTAGCAAGACAGTTAAAAATTATCAAATAATATATCCAGATAACTTAAATGATTTCTGCAGTAAAGTATAATACGAATTCAATAGATCTCTTAGGAATTGGATTAGTAAAAATCCTAAGTATTAATTCAAAAAGAGAGATAGATATTATTTTTCAAAAGGGAATAGGTACCCAACTAATTAGAAATATAATTAATAAAAATATAGAAAAAATTTTAACAAAAAAAGAAGGTATTTTAATTGATATAATCTCGAATTTTACTTCATACATTCATTACTTTTATAATAAACAAGATGAAATTATATGTGTTATATATTTAGATAAAAAAGAGAAAATATTGAATTTTTCAGAATTATATAATCTTTCCCAACAATTATATGATAGTTTATGTCAATCTGAGGCCATCTCAACTATAAAAGATATTTGTTATAAAAAGATTAATATCCCAAAATTCAAAGGAGTATTAGCATTATTCATTATTGGAATAGCAGGGCATTTACTACTCTCTAAGATAAATAAAGAAGAAACAAAACTTATTGAATTTGAGTTACCTGTAAGTGGTTTTATTTCAGCTATTTTAACCTTTTCTAGAGAAATGATGCGCAAAGAACCAGGTATATATCTTACGCAAATAAATTTTGGAAATCAAAATTTTTATTTGAACATAACAAATAATGCAATATTTGCCTATTTAATTATAAAAGGAAAAATACCAAAAACATTCAAAAGATATATGCAAATAATATCCGATGAATTTATAGAAAAATTTGATAGTAGAATCGATCCTAAAAATTTTAATGGCGAATTAACCCAATTTTTCGAATTTGAAGAAGTAATTGATCAATACTTCATAATTTAAAATATTGTGTACTTATTGAAAAAAAACTTATTTATAACAAAATGGTTGAAAAAATTACTTTAATAGGAAGAGCTGGAGTATGTAAAACTAGTATTCTTAATCTTTTATTTGAAGGAGGAAATCCCGCTGATCTTATGATGAATCCTCTTGAACTACACGCGGGATAATTCAAAAATCATATTCATGGATGGATATAGAATTAAGTATATTTGACACTTCCGGGCAAGAGTTACCTTTTTTATTATTAGATGAAAATGACCAGATAAAAGCTTTTCAAAATGCTGATATTGTTATTTATATCTTAGATTATCCAATATGGATACAAAATTCCCAAGAAATTATTAAAGAAGTAAAGGGTATCTTCGAAATTTTGAAACTTAGGAACATTGAAAATAATCTAATAATTCTTTTTCATAAAATTGATTTAATTAACCAAAAAGTTAGTGATAATTTCCTTTTAATGAAGAGAGAGCTAATGCTACTTTACTTTTCGAAAAAATAGCAGAAAAATGCATTGAGATTGGAGATGATCATCTTGGTAGAGAGTTCTATGAGAAATCAGAAAAATTAAAACAATTTTCTGAAAAACTTAAGAAATTTTAAAAAAGGATATTTTAAATTAATAAATAATATCTCACTCTCACACGAATATTATATAAGATCTCCTTGAATAAAATATTATTATTCTTTTAAAGTATAATTTATTGTGTACTATAGAATAAAATTTTTTGAGTGTGAATCTCAATATTCTAAGTATATATATGTGAAAAAATCTCTACTGTTTTTAGAACATCTGTAGCTAAATAATTTTGTTTAAACACTGACGCAAAGAAAGCACGGTCTTCTGGATTAAAAAATTTATATCCAAATTTTTTCCATTCAATATTGGCTTGCAATGGTGCAAAAAGAGAAATCTGATCTTTCACTAAACTCATCAATAACAAGTTTCTTTCTTGTTTAGTATTATTAGATATGGTATTTAATAAAATATCTTCGCTAAATGAATCCCAAGAATCTTTAAATTGAATACAGAATTTTTTAATATCTAATTTATTATCTACTATTAATTTTGCTAAAACCATTATAGACATATCAAAAGTACTCATCTTATTTTCATTAAATAATGGGTTAGAAAGGATTAAACTAGGGGTGACTTTTTGTTCTTTCTTAATTTGAGGAAGATTATATTCTGGTAAAATCTTCAATTGATTTAACCCAACAATATTTCTCACATCCGCGATTGTTCCCCCAGTATCAAAGAACTGTTTATTAATAATATATTTCATCAATTTTTGAGCATGAGCATCTCCAAAATATGGATAATCTGAGGCAAACAAGATATATTCTGACCAATCTCGATTATCTACACTTTTTTTGTTATTAGATTGAAACCATCTTCGAAAACTTTCAAAGAAATTACCTGCACCTTCTCCATGCAACATTGAAAGATCTCCATATGTATTTGGTTGAACAATAGTATTATACACTTCATAATCATCAATATTTCCTTGAGCAAAATGAGCAATTATGATTTTTAAATGAGGTAATAAATCAGGATATTTGGACTGAATTACATTTCTAGCAGATCTTATTAATTTACCAATTTCTAAAATAGACCCTCGGCCTCTTGTATCAAAAATAACGGGTAAAGAATAACTGGCCGCTTCTATAAGAACGTTAATTACTTTTTCAGAAGTTATTTTATCTATATATCCTTCTGATCGAGGATGTAATTTTAACCCTCGAAGTCCTAATGTTTCTCTTATATATTTCACTTCGTTTACAGCTTTTTGACCCTCCATTGGATCACAGCGGCCATATCCAATTAATTTCATAGAAAAAGGGAATCTTGTAGTAAAACGTGAAATATTTATATTGCTTGCTCTATATAGGGCTTCGGGATGTTTATCTCTAAATACATCTTGAAATGGAAAACATACACCTTGATCTATGAACGAGTAAAATTTAGATTTTGCTTTTAAAGCAGAATGACTCTTTCCGAGCTTTTCAAGCTCAGTATAAAGTCTATCTGTAAAAGGAAAAGGGGTGAACGACCATGAGATTTTTGTAAATTTTCCATCCATTGTAGTCGTAAATGATTGTTCCCCTGTCTTCTCCCAATCTGCCTTAATTCTGCCTTGGACATTACCCCAAAAATCGAAAGTTCCTGCTCCTGGAGCTAATGGATTCATCATGGTAGCTCCATCAACATCCTGACCTAAATGCGAATGGGCATCAACCACTATTAAATGTTCCACTTGTTTTTTTCCATCTTGTTCTATTGTACATGTTAACATAAAAAAATCAACAATTGTTATTGTTTAGAAATTAGTAATAATTACCTAATTAAAACTTACTTATTAATACATTTTCATGCAAATTCAATCAAAATTAATTAAATTAAAGAAGAAAAAAAAAAGTTTCTATTATCCTTATACTATTTTAATTAGATTAATCGTAATCATTATTATTTTATAGCTTAAATAAGGTTTTTCTATTCTTGTGAATTTAATTTTTATATTCAGTATATCTTTAAAATAAATACCATTTCTTTTATAGAATGAACCTACCGGCAATACTAATAATCTTGGTATTATTTGCCATTTTGATGGCTTTTTTTTCCCAAAATAAGATCGATTATTTACCTATTGCATTACTCATAGGAGTCATCGCAATACTTTCAATGCTTACTTTTGGTAATGTTGATGAGGTAGATATACTTGGATTTATCAATTTTAACACGTTAATCTTCATATTTGCCATGCAAATAATTATCTACTTTGCAGTTAATGACCAAATTTTAGAATATACCGCCATAAAATTGATTCATATAACGAAAGGGAATAACAGATTATTCTTTTATCTGATTTGCCTGTTTACAGGCATAATTGTTGGCTTTATCGAGGATTTAACTCTTTCTTTGATATTGATTCCATTGATCTACAGGACTTGCCGAGTTTTAGAGATACCTTCGGGTACCTACATGATGGGGATGACCATTACGATAAATATTGGCGCTATATTAACCCCTGTCTCTAGCTTGAAAAACTTAATTATAGGTCAGGAATTTGGGTGGGGTTTTGGTGAGTACTTTGCCAATATGGGCATTTTGTTTTTAATCACATTAATACTTACCATTTTTTTGATGGATTGGTTTATTTTAAAAAAGGAAGAAAAACCAACTGAACGAAATAAGAAGATACTTTTAGAGATACTTGACCCAAGAATTGTGATCCAAAATAAAAAGTACTTTTTCATGACAGTTATTATAGTTTTAACTACTTTCGTGTTCATGATCTTAGGATTCACGCCTGCACTTGTCGCGACCATATCCGCAGCAATTCTTCTTCTAATTCACTCTAAGGAAACTAATTTCTCAGATCTTAAGAATGATATTTCGTGGAGACTCATCATTGTATTTGCGATCTTATTCATTCTTTCGAATTCTTTATCATATTTCGGTTTTTCAGAGTTGATCTCTATAGGATTAGTAAATCTTGTAAATAATAACATTTATCTCGCAGTGTTGATGACATTAACCATCTCTTCCCTCTTATCTGCATTTTTAGCAGGCACACCAGTTACCATCATCCTTCTCCCGATTTTTTCAGCTCTCATAGGAGAGGGTTTCTTTCCTAATCCGATCATCATTGCTTTCATTGGTGGAGTTAATATGGCGGGTAATTTTTTACCACAAGGTTCCGCCTGTGATCTTCTTACTCTATCATTGGCAAAAAAATACAGAGTTGCAAATTTGGATTACAGACGCCTACTAAAATATGGAGCTTTTTTCGCAACAATTCATTTCTTAATAATATTAGGATATACAATGCTTTACACTTTAATTCTGAGTTAAGAGAGTAATAATTGAAAATACTATTCTCTCATTTCTTTTGGAAGGGTTAGAACACCTGTAAGTGGATTATTTAGAGGGTCCTGGCAATAAAGGATTGTGAAATATATTAAATCATATAAAATGCTAGGGTCTTCTCCGTTATTCAACTTATATTGATATAAACTTAATTGGTATTCTGCTTCTGTTATGGGTGGCTCAGCATAAGAAACACTGCCAAAGACAGATTGCAATAGTGGCTTCAAAAAGGGAGAATACAAAAACCCTAACTCTTTTAACACATCTTTTAAGTAGAAAAACATTCTTTGAACTGCTTGCATCATGTACCTTATAGGTTGACCTTCTGGACCTAAATATTGTTCAGCAAATTCAGGATCATATTGTGCGAGTTTTTCCCGTGTAATATTTATAGGTCGGAATAAAGAAATCAAACCCCTTTCAATTGCTCCTTGACGATTTGTTGCTATTGTTTCACTACCGGCATCAGGTACCCAAACTCCCTTTTCTAGCAGTTTTCTAGCTTTATAGCACATAGCCTGAATTAACATTCCCACTCCGATACGGCGACATATAGAAATCTGTGCATCGCTAATTCGGACTTCTATTGTTCCCCAATCTGTTACTGGGAAGACATCTTGGAATCTACCATCCTCTAAGCTTGCTTTCTGGACAGTTTGAAGGAAAAAATTAACAGAATTCTCACTTAGATCAGTTAAGTAAGGGATATAATATCTAGGGTCATTCCCACTTAACATAGTTGTGTTATATTTTAAACGTAAAGATCTGGTGCAATTTGGTGCAGTAATCCTCCTATTAATAATTTTAACGACATCTGTTGGTTTATTATTTAATATTGGAGAATTGCATGTAAGAGCAATAAGATGAGGTATAAAGTTTCGAATCATACAATAGGCTTGAATTTTCTCTAATTCTGAATTAAAAGAACCTAAGTGCGAATGATCAGCTTGAGAAACTCCACGCATGTATTCTTTCGTCGCGGGATTAATAGCGGAAGCGATAATATGCAGATCTTTAGGTAAAGTAGCTTTTGCTAATAAAAATAAAGTGCTCGCCCAGTATGCTAATTCTTCAATATAAACACATGGAGGTGTGACTAATTCTAATATATAGGTAATTGCTGTTACATTTCCATCTCTTGCAAAAGAATCTATATCAACAGAACTATCTCCTAAAGCATAGCGTATATCCATTGTATACCCTTTTTCAAGATCATCTCTTCCCCAAGGTCTAGCTAAAACTTTTTGTCTAATATAATCAGGAACGGGTAAAAAATCCTCTCTTCCCTCGTAGAGCATTTCGTCCATAATTTTAATTGCATCCTTCACAATTTCTTTCATTCGGTAAACCATTTCTTCTCCGGGAGGATATTCACCACTATCATCAGCAATTATTAATTCCATTTCAATCCCATGGGTGAATGGTAAAGGAGTCCAATGTTCAACATCAGCTAACATATCAGCCCATGGTCTTTCAGGGATGTTTACCTCCATATAATCTGTTCCTAAAAATAATTTATCACCCGATCTATCAATACTTTGACCCAATGAAATACCTATAGGTGCTTTTGCTTTTCCTTCTTTTACGTATAACTGAGAAAAAGTATCAACTGATGGATCATCTTTCTTTTTCTTCTTTTTTTCTTTCTTTTTTTTATCTTTTACCATAGAAATCTTACCTTCTGATTGCTATTTTCTCTCTTTTTATTCGCTTACAATAAATATAACAAATCCTAATTTTATAGTTTTAGGTTGTTTATTTCATTTTAGAGTAAAGACTGTATTAAAGTCTTAAAAATATTATAATCGTTGATGAACTCGTAAGATAAGACTAAATTAATAATCTTACATTTATTAGAGGGCAAAATTTGCTTTAGATCATCGGAGATTTTACCTCCATTGAATAAAGAATCATCAACAATTAGATTAATGGGGTCTCCGATTTTTTTAATATTAGAGTAAATATTATTATCTATATCAGATTCCTGCGATATAATCACAGTTGGTTTTCCTAGATATGGGATGAAATCTAAATTAAAAATTGATACTTGGCCAGGAGTATTTTCGAAATTCTTGAAAAATTGTTTCAATGAACTAGTTAATACTCTAAACTCATCCTGATTATAATTATTTTTTGATGGAAAAGTGTAATATGCGATTGATTTGTTTAGAGCATATTTTAAATCGTTATATACACGGTCTAGTATTGGAAAAATGCTGAAATCAAAAGCGAATAAAGAGATAAACACATTACTAAAATTAAAATCATTTACAAGGACATTATTACTAATGTTTCCCCCCGTTAGGCTAAAATTTTTAATATCATTCGTAATGGTGGAAACGTAAGTATTTAATAGAAAATATTGAGAAAAGGCTAATTCCGAATCATGTTTTGTTTTAATTTCATCAACCATTATATAAATATCATCAAATAAATCTTTCGCGATTTTTTCTTTAACTTCTTGAATTGTTATACGTTCAATAATAGCATTTGCAGAAGTGGGGTTATCGACCTCAGCTAGAGCATATAGTGCATTTTTAAGCATTTTATAAATTGACTTATCAAAACCAGCTACAAGAATTTTGAGAAGTGTCTTAATTATTAAGTTAATTACATTAATTAATTCAGTTCTTGCATTTTGTTCTTTTAATTTCTTAGCAATATTAAATAGAAGCTTAATTCTCAGAGTATTATTATCAATTAGTTCTCTTAATTTCAAAGCTAATAAAGGATCCGAGCGGATAATTTGACCATAAATATTAATTAGAAGATTTTCTTTAATAGACGAATTCTGAATTAGATTTCCAATTTTAATTGCTTGTTCGGGATTATTTAATACTTGATCTAATGCTAGAATTTTGAATACATTTTGTCGCTTTTCTAAATCTGGTAAATTTGAGACTATTTGAAGCATTACATTAGGATTTTTTAAAGCATAAGCACGAATTAGATTAAGATAGAAATTTCTCTGTTCATTCTTATTTGAAAGCATTAATGCTAATTTTAATGCCCTTTGAGGATTATCGATTGAAAGATATCCTTTAGCAATTTGTTTTATATAAGCTTCCATTTTTTCAAGTAATTCAGAGCTAGATTTGTCTGATGATTGTGATGATTTATATTGCTCTGTTAATGAACCTAATTGATGTTCAGCCTGTTTTAATACTTTTTCCTTCATATCAATAATAAAATCTTCTGGATTAAATTTTTCAACTGTTTCTGTAACTTTAAATGCTTGTTTATCTAGAATTTTCTTAATTTTACTTGTTTGGATAGACTCTCTCACTTTTTGTACTTTAACGGTATATTCAACAATCTTAAGCCAGTGGACATTAATTGTTAATTTACCAAAACCATCAGAATTAGGATCTAATTTCAAATCAATACTCTTTGTTTCCCCTGGACCAAATTCAATATTAGTCTTAAAACTATCAGGTTCTATGTTAATTTTTAAATTTTCTCCCTCAAAATCAAATTTAAAGTTCTCCTTTTTACTCGAAGAATTTATTGCTAGGATGGTAATCTCATTATTAATCCCAGGTATTAATAAATTTTGCGGGAATTTTGTGATGTTCAAAGAGATGATTTTGTCTGCATTTGCCATAATTTAAATTATTTATTTGTTCACGTTATAAATAGTAATTCTAAATCTCTCATTAATTTTTAGGTTTAACAATTATTAATGATTTATTTTTTTTAGATTTATGAATTAAAATAGAAAGAAGAATTATTGTCCCATTCGTCGATTTCTTCGTAGATAATCTTCTAAATCCTCGATAACCATTTCTTTATTATAATCAGGCCAGAAATCATTTCTAAATTTAAATTCTGCATAAGAAGAATCCCATAACAAGAATCCAGAAATTCTTGCTCCATCATCCATTCCCGTTCTAATTACATAATCTAATGGAGGAAAATTTTTTGTATAAAGGTGTGCTTTAATTAAATCTTTACTAACTTGTTCAGGTTTAATTCCATTACTAACTATTTCCTTCACAGCATCCACAATTTCTTCATGACCATCATACATAATACAGAGATTAATGAAATTTTGACTATGGCCCTTAGTAAATTTAATTAATTCTTCAATCTTTCTTCTTACTTTATCTGGTAGCATTGAAACCCGGCCAATAACATTAAACTTAACCTTTTCCTCTTTTACAATTGATTCATTTATAATTGTATCGACAGCTTTAATCATTATGTTATAAATATACTCAAGCTCTTTATTATTACGCTTTCTTACATTATCAAGTGATAATATATACAAACTTAAGTAGTGGATACCGGCATCAAAAAAATCGAATAATCTTTTTTTGAGATTTTCATATCCAATTAAATGACCCAAATTAATATCTAAGTTTCTTTTTTTCGCCCATCGACGATTACCATCGATGATCAGTCCAATATGCTTAGGTAGCATATCCTTTGCTGTTTCCTTTAACGCTTCTAAAGTAGTTACCATCTAACCCATTATAATATTGTATTCTTTTCAATATTAATATGAATATTAAAAATATTAAATCTTCCTTACAATTTAAAGGATTTATAAATTATTGATAGAATTTTTACGAGTAAAATTAGGTAGTTTTAGGTTAAATCTCTCAATATTATTCTTACCTTAAGGTTTACAGCTACATTTTTTAAGTTTTGAATGTTTGTAAAAGAGTGATACTAAGATTCAAAATTATGTTAAATTAAAAGAACTTGCTTTAGAGAGAAAAGTGGATCCAGAAAAATATGAAAAGGGCTTATTATCTAAAGAAATGCGTTTAGCTGAAATCGATGAAGATTAGTTTTGTAGCGAGTTCTTGAGGAAAAAAATCAAGTGTAGATTTTCCTAGTATTTCTTCTTTGTCAAGTTGAAGATAATCAGCAAAAACCTGATTTACCCTCGTATATATATCATCTTTGTCTTTTATAAAAATCATTCCAGGAATTATATCCAGCATAGTTTCCAACTCATTGCTTAATTTTTTATATTTTTCTTCTGATTTCTGTAATTTTTCTTCAGCAGTTTTACGATCAGTAATCTCCTCAAACATTTTTAAAATTTTTCATTTTCTCTCATATTTTTTTCTCCCCATTTGAAGTTTTTATGGAACATTTATGGTATTTTTAAATTATTTACTTAGATAAAGCTTAAATAATTTCTATACGACTTACTCGTTTCAATCAATTTTTACTCTACCCTGTAGTTAAAATTAAGTTAATTGAGTTAGGATTCCAACTTAATTTTAAAGATTCTATTTATTTTAAAAGAAAAACTTGGTCAAGATTTATTATCTTTAGTTGTATATGGTTCAGTTGCTAGAAATGTTGCTAAAAAAGAGAGCGATTTAGATATATTTTTTATATGTCGAGGATTTTCTGTTAATCTTGGAGATAGATTAGATTTTTTGATAGAATTAGACAAGATGAAAATTATTCAAGATGAGTTATATTTTTTAAATAATAGGAGATTTTACCCTAGTACTAGTTTCTATCCTCGTTTAGTCTCTGAATTAAAAATGAATTTTTTCACAATTGACATTGCTTTTGATTTGAAAATCATTTATGATGATATGAATGTACTAAAAAGATTTTTATCGGTTATTAATAATAGAATTAGAGAACAAGGTATTAAAAGAATATATTTAGATAAAGAACGATACTACTTAGATTTAAATATTAAATTTGGAGAGATTTTTAACTTTGAATAATAAAGACTTAGCGAAGGATTAACTTAAAGAAGCTAATTTTAAAGTAGAAACTGCAGAAAATGTAATAAATAAAAAACCTTATGCTTATTGCGTTCGTCAATGTCAAGAAGCTGTTGAATTGTCTTTAAAGGCTGCTCTAAGGATTGTAGGCTTAGATTACCCTAAATGGCATGATATTGGTAACGTATTGATAAAAGAGTAAGTTAAATCCCCCGAAATATTTCAAAATAACATAACTAAATTAATATCAATTTCAAATTTATTAATGAAATTTAGAGAACCAACCATGTATGGAGATGAAAAAAGCAGTAAAACACCTTCAAACTTGTTTAATAAGGAAGTTGCTATAAAAGCCTTAAACGATGCTAAATTCTGCTTAGAAAAAGTCGCAAACATGTTTGAATTGTTTTAAAAAAATAAAGATAAGAAATAATTATAAAACAATGATATCTTATTTCAGAATTCTTTAATATTTTACTTATTTCAGTCAGTTTTTATACAACTCATTCAATTCTTATTTAAATTAGTGAATGTAAGCTTTATTTGTCCTTTGATTGTAGATTTTTATTATTAATTATACAAACCCGTTATCAGAATCTAAAATAAGTTAACTTTCTATTTAAAAAAATCAATACTAAAAAAAAAGCTAGATCGCAAGAATTTATTTTTACACTATTACAGTTGTTATAAGTAACCTTAAAAATAAGAAATTTTACTTTAAGTGTAAATAATAAAAAGTTTTGGATCTTTTTCAACAAAATTTTACTTTAAATGTAAATAATAAAAAGTTTTGGATCTTTTTCAACAAAATTTTACTCTAAATCAATTAAGGAAATAAGAAGTGAAACCATAAGGGACATTAGAAATGATTAAACCTCATTTAAAATCGGAAAAGAAATATCGAAAAATTGCTAAAGAAATAGAAATGATTCTGGATTATATTCCAGGATTAGTATTTTATAAAGATAAGAAAAATAATTTCATTCGAGTTAATAAAGTAATTGCTGATGCCCATAAAGTGACTAAAGAAGCTATGGAGGGTAAAAGTCTATTCAACTTTTATCCAAAAGACCAAGCTCAAGCATATTGGGATGATGATTTAGAAGTTATTAATAGCGGTATACCTAAATTAAATATCGAAGAACCATGGGAAACTGAAGAGGGTATAAGATGGCGCAGTACAAATAAAATTCCTTATGTTGACGATAACGGCAAAGTTATTGGAATTATAGGATTTTCTGTAGATATTACTGAGCGCAAGAATGTAGAGCAGAAATTAAGAAAATCTCTGGAACAATTAGACACCATCTTTACAAGTCTAAAGGATGCTATTTTTGTCATATCTGATAATTATAAGTTTTTATTTAGTAATGAACCCGCCCATAATTTCTTCGGAGAAGACATTATAGGAAAAGACTGTTATAAAATAATAAAGGGATTTGAGCAGCCATGTGATCGTTGTCCAATGAAAAAATTTGCTGAAAGCGACGAGTGCATGATACGCTTTGAACAATGTATAAATACACCTTTTATTGAGGGTACTAAATATTTCGACATTATTTCATCACCAATTGAAAATTATGACGGATCCAAAGCAATCCTTTTAGTATTACGAGATAATACAAAACATGTCAAAGATGAGGCAGAAATTCGCAAATTAAGTGCGTATAATCGCAATTTAATTGAAACTAGTTTGGATCCGTTAGTAACTATTGGTCAAGATGGAAAGATCACAGATGTAAATCGTGCTGCAGGAGTAATAACAGGACGATCTCGAGAAGAATTGATAGGGACAGAGTTTTCATCGTATTTCACCGAGCCTGAGAAAGCATCTAAAGGATATCAAAAGGTTTTTGAGATAGGTTCGGTACAGGACTACGAATTGGAAATTAAGCACACAGATGGGTACGTGACACCGGTACTGTATAACGCTTCGACCATTAAAGATGAAGTTGGTAATGTTATGGGCGTGTTTGCTGCAGCACGGGACATTACCGAGCAAAAGAAAGCAGAGCATGAGTTGAAAGAATCTGAAGAACACCTTAGAATTTTAAATGTAGAGTTAGAGAAGAAGGTTGAAGAAAGGACTCGAGTTTTACAAAAAGAAATAGAAAAATCCCAAATGTATTTAGATATTGCTGGGGTTATAATGATTGTTATAAATGTTGATGAAACAATCGCTCTTGTAAATAAAAAAGGTTCTGAAATTTTAGGTTTTAATGAAAAAGAACTAATTGGCAAAAATTGGTTTGATAATTTTGTTCCAAATCGAATTAGGGTAGAAATTAAATCAGTTTTTAAAAAGGTATTGGCTGGAGAAGTTGAACCAGTAGAATATTATGAACATCCTATATTAATGAAAAATGGAGAAGAAAGACTAATTGCTTGGCATATTGTTATATTGAGAGACAATCATGGAATTAATATAGGAATACTTTGTTCTGGAGAAGATATAACCAAGCGTAAGTGGGAGGAGGAAGAAAAAATCAAGGCACAAATGTACCTTAAGAACAGTTTATCAAGTAGTATTGATGGGATAGTGCTCCTAGACAAGGATACAAGGTTTAATTTTGTAAACCCTGCTTTTCTTAATTGGATAGGTTGTAAAGCAGAAGATTTCATTGGTAAGACCGTCCTAGACGCCCCTACTTACATGACACCTGAAACGACTAAAATTATCGCTGAGCGGATCCAAGAGCGTGTGGTAACAGGTGAACCAATAGTTGGTATAGATGTGGAATTCATTGATAAGAATGGCAAATTCATGCCTGTCTCCTACTCAGCCACAGGGATTAGAGATGAGAAGGGAAATGTTCTCGGAGAGATAGTGTCTATAAGAGATATCACTGAGCGCAAAAGGAGTGAACAAGAAATGCAAAGAACTCTGGGAAAACTTAAAGAATCAGAAGAGAAATATCGATTAATAACGGAAAATGCAAATGACTTAATTGTTGTTTTAAATAGCAAATTTGAATTTGAGTACATAAATGAAAATACATATCAAAGAATTTTAGGATATAAGAATAAAGATATGTTAGGAAAGACACTACAGGATATTATCCATCCTGATGATTATAAATCTGCTATTGAAATTCTAAAGGATGGATTTAATAAAGGTGAAGGAAGGGGAGAATTAAGGCTTCGCACTAAAGATGGAAATTATATTTGGGTTGAGACGATTGGAAAAGTTTTTAAAGAT
>Ga0307426_1000066_pt1 | contig 59115 bp, 52 predicted proteins | sample SalMarWE160340MG_FD_202165 | JGI IMG/M metagenome (GOLD analysis project Ga0307426, IMG submission 202165) | Salt marsh sediment microbial communities from the Plum Island Ecosystem LTER, Massachusetts, United States - WE1603-40 | ecosystem: Environmental > Aquatic > Marine > Intertidal zone >... | reverse complement strand
TACTATATGATCGTTAAATTTCCCGATCATAACGACGACGAAGAGTACGTGCTTATGCTTCCGTTTACCCCGACGAACAAGAACAACATGCTCGCATGGATGGCCGCACTCAGCGACGGGGACAACTACGGAAAGATCATCGAGTACAAGTTCCCGAAGCAGAAGCTGTTGTACGGGCCCCTTCAGATCGAATCGAGGATAGATCAGAACTCAGAAATATCACAGCTCTTCACCCTCTGGGGCCAGAAAGGCTCGAGTATCATACGCGGCAATCTTCTCGTCATACCGGTGAAGGATTCACTCATTTATGTAGAACCGGTCTACCTGCGGGCAGAGCAGAGCGAGCTTCCCGAGCTCAAACGGGTTATCGTCGGCTACCGGGACAATATTGAGATGGGAATCGATCTCAACGACGCCCTGAACAAACTCTTTGGAACAAGCAAACCCACTGTCACAGTAACCGAAGAGGCCACCGGGGGCAAAACAGTTGCTGTCGAGGTTAGTGTACGGGATCTCATCATCAAAGCCATCGACTATTACAATGAAGCGCAGAAGAAGCTTCGCGCAGGTGATTTCGCCGGGTATGGTGATATGAACCAGAAACTCGATACAGTGCTGAAACAGCTTCAGGAGAATACAACAAAGAAATAAAAGTTTGCCGGACGGGTGTATAAAAAACTTCCGCCTTGCCTTGTACCAAAGAGCTGTTATATTTCAGATGTACTACGAGGCGTTGCAACCGGGTAATGCCACCGGTGTGCATATCTGAATTTGTTCAGACGACCAGTCGCCGGTTGCATTTGGATCAATCAGTCCATATAGTCCTTCCGCACAGGCGAAAATACTTCGACGATGACGCAGTCCTCGATCATTTTTACACTGTGCGGCGTATTTCCCCATATGCACCATGAGTCACCCGCTTCAACCGTATGCTCCTCACTGTCAACCGATAAAATCATCTTTCCGCGTATCAAATAGCCTGTCTGTTCATGCCTGTGCGCATGAACAGGAATCGACTTATCCTTTTCGAGAAAAAACTTAACCATCTGTGTCTTCTTTCCATAAACAAGATTCTGTTTACGAACGCCATCCCGAAGGGATACGACACCTCCCTCTCTTTTCTTAACGACCACGATATTCCTCCTACATCGACCAGTTATTGCCTATATAATAACAAGCCGAACGAACTATGGAAACCTGCCTGCATTCAAATCACACTTTTTTATTGCAATTCATCCTTTTTTTTTATACCTTCTGCCTACCTCATCGTTCGGAGCTTATCATCCGAACATTGCCGTTCTCGGATGGGAATGAACAGAACGATCCTGTAAATGAGGAGGGACGCAATGCACGCTGTCGATTTCAGTGGAACCTATACCGCACTCATCACACCTTTCAGGGAAAACGGGAGTATCGATTTCGATGGATTCGAAAAAAACATCCGATTTCAGGTAGAGCAGGGCATCACCGGTATTCTTCCGGTCGGCACAACGGGTGAATCACCCACACTTGGAACCGACGAACACAACATGGTGATCAGAAAGACATACGAGTTTTCTGATGGCAAATGCGATATATTCGCGGGGACAGGCTCGAACAGCACCAGGGAAGCGATGGGGCACTGCAGGCACGCTCTTGAGGCCGGTGTCGATAAGGTCCTCCTGGTCGACTGCTACTACAACGGCCCTTCGAGCCTCGAGCTGAGAAGGGAGTACTACGAGGCCATTCTAGAGGAGCTCAAAGAAATAAAGGTCATCGTGTACGTTATCCCCGGTCGAACGGGAACGGCCATTACACCGGTGGATATTGCCATCATGAGCAGTAGATACGACAGGGTGATTGCAATAAAAGAGGCGACCGGAGATCTGGACAGAATGGCTGAGGAACGGTCTCTCATGCCGGATATGAGCATCATGTCCGGCGATGACGATAAAACCTTCGAGATGATGAAACGCACTGATATCAAAGCTGCAGGTGTTATTTCCGTTACCTCGAACATTGCGCCGGCTGCTGTTTCGTCCATGGTTCGGGCTCTTCTGAAAAATGACATAAAAACAGCGGAGGAGCATCTGAAAAAGCTCAAGCCACTCTTTTCAATCGTTACAGTTAAGGCAAAGTCAAAGAGAAAACTCCCTGACGGCCGAGTGGTTGAAACAGTCGATCGATTCAGAAATCCCCTTGCCGTTAAAACTCTGATGAATGTGCTCGGCATGCCAGCAGGCCCGGTGAGAAAACCTTTAGGCAAAATGACCCGTGAGGGTATAGATATCGTACGCAATGCCCTTAAGAATGTGTATGAAACTTCTCCTGAAATACTGAGCCCTATTGAAGTTTTTTACGGCATTTCCATTGAAAAGCGGTTGAATGACGATAAGCTCTGGACCCGGCAGACGTACCCCCTTTAATCACATGATTCTGTTCTGCTGGAACCCACTATTTTGATGAAGCATCAGTATTTAAAAACCTGTGCATGCCTATAAAAGCAACCTAACACAATACGTAAAACAATAAAATTTACGTTGATAAATAATCCAAGTATTCAAGGTCATTCCCAAGTTCTGGGGTATTCACGCAGGTATACAGTGCCTTGCGTTAAATATAACAGTATTTATCATTGTTTCACTGCTTACAAGTCCCATGGATAAGGAGCATGTACAGAGGTTCGTCCAGCTTTAAGAAATAAAAATTATCATGCAGCCAAAAAGAAGTGATCGTTTAGGTGCCCGCACTTGAGCGGTCTCTTCTATTAGACACAGTGGGCATCCCCTGGTAAGATGGACAACTTAATATAAAGAATTCTTTAAAGGGGTTTTTACAATGATTGACATTAAAAAACTGGTTCAGGAACATCGAGACCTGATCATTCGTATTCGCCGTGACCTTCACCGGATACCGGAGCCTGCGTATACCGAGGAGAAAACATCCTCATATATAGCGGAGCAACTCAAAAAGGAAAAACTCGAGGTCAAAACCGGTATCGCAAAAACAGGTGTGACCGGTTTGCTGAGATCGAAAAGGCCCGGTAAAACATTGATGATACGCTCCGATATCGACGCACTGCCGATGAAGGAAGAAACCGGCCTCCCCTTCAAATCAACGCACGATGGAGCCATGCACGCGTGCGGTCATGACGGTCACATGGCAATGGTGCTCGGCACCATTACAATACTCAATAAAATCAAAGACAGCCTGAAGGGAAATGTCAAGTTCGTGTTCCAGCCCGCTGAAGAGGGTCCGGGCGGGGCGAAACCGATGATCGCTGAAGGTGTAATGGACAACCCAAAAGTTGATTACTCTATCGGGTGCCATCTCTGGCCAACCGTCCCTGAGGGCCATATCGGGGTAAAATCCGGGCCTCTCATGGCGGCGATGGACCGCTTTGATATCAAAATCATCGGAAAGGGGGGGCACGGGGCAATGCCCCACCTCTGCATCGATGCGCTCGAGGTGGGAACACAAGTCATCAATGCATTTCAGCGTATAGTCAGCCGGCACATGAACCCGTTGAAGCCGGCTGTCGTTACTGTCGGCAGCTTTCATGCAGGAACGACCTTCAACGTAGTAGCCGGAGAAGCCCTGATGAGCGGCACCACTCGAACATTTGACCGGGATATCTGGAAATCCTGGCCCGATCGAATAAAAAAGATCACACGCGGGGTCTGCGAATCCATGAATGCAGAGTACGAATTGAACTATTTACAGGGATACCCCCCGACCATCAACGATGATTTTATGTCCGGAGTAGTCAGGGAGTGCGCCGAAGAGGCAGTCGATCAAAAAAAGGTAATCGAACCCGAATCGACCATGGGCGGCGAGGACATGGCGTTCTTCCTCGAAAAATCAAAGGGCTGTTTCTTTTTTCTTGGCGTGGGGAGAGAGGGCAGCGTTTCGCTGCACAATCCGAAGTTCGACTTTAATGAAGATGTGCTTCTTTTAGGGGTTGAAACCTATATACGCTGCGTCCTGAAACTTCTGGGATAGAGTTTTCTCAGACGAATTATTCCAAATCGCGAAGGGCACACCAAACAGACTTCTCACAGGGGAGAGTGGGGGTTTTATGATTTTTCATTCCAGAGACACTAACCATTGCACCGATGTCTTTAACGGGGAGTAAAGACGGCTACATCGTTTCCTGCCGAAAAAGTGGAATTTCAAATCCGAGTGACACGAGTAATGCTTGAAGTTCTTTTTCATTCGTAAAGAGATGGGAACATATACCGAGAGATTCGGCTGCGGCGATGTTTTCTTCAGTATCATCGATGAACAGCACCCGGTTCGGCAGTACGCCGGCAACCTGCAGCGCATATTCAAATATCCTGGCATCCGGTTTCAGATACCCTGCTTGAAATGAATACACCATCGTATCGGTCAAGTCTTTAATATCCTGCTTCATGTATTCTGCATTCACCTCATTCGTATTTGAAAGAACGAGTATATCCGCCTGGGATTTTATTGCAGATGCGATCTCAAACATGTGCTCATCTTTTATCAGAAGCGAGTTCCATATATCCTGGAATTCTTCATATGAGATCATGCATGAAAGCCTGTCCGTTACCTCGCTGTAATAGGTAGCCGCCCCAATCGCACCAGATTCGAAGGGAAAGAAAATATCTTCTGCGTACAGTGCTTTCCGTACTTCAGAAGCGGGCTTTCCGCTTCTTGTACAAAGCCTGTCCCATACACGCTGATAATCAAGTGAAAAGAGAACTCCACCGAGGTCTATAAATACATTCGTTATTTCGTTTTTCATCAGTATACCCTGCAATACTACCGCACCATACTTCCCCTCTTATTCCAGCGAACCTCCGTCAATCCATAAGACTTCGCATGAAATTCAGGGAATCCTCACTCTTCCAGGGCCTCGGTCCTACCGCCCTCCCCACAATATCACCGTTCGGATCGATTATATACGTTGTTGGGATGCCCGAAACAGCATAATTCTGGGCGATTGCGCCGCTCGAATCTAAAAAAACGGGAAAATCGATCCCATATTTCTTCATAAAGCTTTTAACCTTTTTCTCGTCCTCCTGTATATCCACCGCCATGACCATGAAATCCTCATCCTGAAGTTTATTGTACATTGCATCAATATCCTTGACTTCAGAACGGCAGGGCCCGCACCAGGTTGCCCAGAAATTGAGAAATACTACCTTGCCTTTGAAATCACTCAGCTTCACCGCATCACCGCCAAGAGAGTTTACTGTAAAATCTATCGACTTGAGAGGCTTCGACGGTTTGATGATTCCGAGCTTTTGAAAATAATCATCATTTTTTGCAAGGAAAAATTCCTCCCCTCCCCTGACTTCAGTGCTCTCTTCTCCTAGGGCGGAAACAAGAGTAACCAGAGAGAACAGGAGAATGAATAGCATTGTTTTTTTATTTTGAGCCATGCACACATCCCTATATTAAAATTTTCTTATATACTGAAAATATGCTCATTTCTCTTCGATGTCCATCAATATTTGTTCCTCCTTCCCCAACAATGCGTCGGCGTCTGCATACTCCTCTTCCGAAATAAACTCAGATACCAGTCTGTACCCGACGTAGTATCCCGCCCGCGGCGGCAACCCGCCTGAAGCTGCGCTGAAAAGCTGCTTTCTGTGCAGCTTGTTGCTTTGCAGTTTCTCACGTATGGTTTGGTAGCTGTCCCTTGCGTCTGCAAACGCCTGTTCAGTCAAAAAAAAATATTCATGTTCCTTTCTTCCCGGGAACGCGATTTTAGAAAAATGAACACAGATTCCCTCACGAATAAGTTGTACGGCCAGAGGCTCTGAAATAGAGCCGCGTACTTTATTCTGGATGTAATGGAAGTACTCATGGGCCAATAAAATATCGTAGTTTTTAAAATCATGAAACCGCTCAAGTCCGACGCATATCACGAACCTGCCCTTATACCACAGTACGAATGCATCGGGACTGAAAAATCCGATCAGAATATACACATTGCATCTGTCACGATCATAATATATACGTTTACAGTGCAGCAGGATTTCGCGGGTTCTCTCCTCTATATCGTATATCTTCAGCAGATTCTCGACATCAGCGTAATCTTCCTTTTTTATCATTCCGGCACGCTCTCTAATGTTTCGCACCGTATAGCCCTGGTATGTATGCCACAGGTAGGACAGGAAATCCGTATGTTTGTCATAATAGTAGCGCCTGAACGCACTCCATGTGTCTTTTTCCAGATTTATCATTCTGAGAAAAACAAAAAAATCTCTGTACATACAATAAATCTTCACGCCGTATCTTCCTCGCGCACTTCCTGGTGAAAGTCCTGGTGAAAGAGCCTTCCCTGAAAACTCCGCCTCTGTTCAAACCGCTCAATAATCCTCCGGATCGCAGCCTGTTTGTTTACGCTCCACGCAGGTGCAACCAAAAACGCAGGCGGTGTGTCAGCCACCAGCCTTTCAATAACAACATCCGGGTGTGTTCTTTCCAGAAAGTCCACGACAAGGTCCGCGTATTCGTCGAGATCGAGTGGTTTCACCATCCCGCTGCGATACCACTCTTCCATCCTTGTTCCACTGACAATATTGAGGTTGTGAATTTTTATCCCGTGTATAGGAAGACCTGCCAGAAACTTCGCCGTTGCAACAATATCGGATCGGTTTTCCCCCGGGAGGCCGATAATAACGTGGGCGGTAACAGGTATATTATGCCCGACAGTCATAAAAACGGCGTTTTTAAAATCACGCACCCCGTGCCCCCGGCCGATTCTCTTCAGAGTACGGTCGTTTGCCGACTGCAGGCCGTACTCCATCCAGGCCTCGTACCCCGCTTTTTTATATCCCGCGATCATGCGAAACTTTTCCTCATCTACACAGTCCGGGCGGGTGCCTATGGCAAGCCCAACGATATCGTTGCATGTTGCAAGCGCTGTATCGTATATTTCTTTGAGACGTTCTGCAGGTGCGTAGGTATTTGTATATGCCTGAAAGTAGGCAATATACTTCAATGCTCCATATCGCTGAGATACCCTCCTGATTTCCCGTTCAACCTGTTTTTCAAGACTATCCCGCTTCCCCCGTCCTCCCCACGAACCATAATCGGCACAGTACGCACACCCGTCAACTCCCAGTGTACCATCCCTGTTCGGACATGAAAATCCTGCATCCAGGCAGATCCTGTAGACCTTTTGCCCGAACCTTTCCTTCAGGTACTGTGAATATGTTCTGTAGTAGGTATTCTGCATTCAGCCGCTTCGTCCTGCAGTTACAATCCGTACCCCGTAACCGGGATCCCGTATAGGTAAAATATCGACATTGCATTTATTATACTATATTATACAATAAGCAGGTGAACTTCCAATGGTAAAATGTCCATATGAAAACGTACCGTATTGTTTTTACCGATCGAATGTAAGAGCAGGAAGCTGTAAAAAATTACAGCCAGTTGTATATAAAAACCTGGTACAAGAATCTGAATTCTAAAATACAAAACCATAATATTCACGGGATATAAGAGGGACATTCTTATGGAAGAGGAGCTCGAAACAGCCCTCATTGTTGATTTCGGATCGCAGTATACCCAGCTCATCGCCCGTAAAATCAGAGAACTCGGCGTGTATTCGGAAATCGTCCCTTTCAACACGGCATTCGATGCGATCCGCAGATGCAGGCCGAAGGGCATCATTCTGTCGGGCGGTCCCCTGTCGGTATATTCAGAAAAAGCGCCGGTTATTGATAAAAAACTTTTCGAGCTCAATATACCGGTGCTCGGTATCTGCTACGGGCTTCAGCTGACGGCTTTTCTTCTCGGCGGCAGGGTTATGCGGGCGGATGAGCGTGAATACGGACGAGCTCTTCTGCATGTGTCGAGTTCTGAAGGTCTTTTCGCCGATATAGATGTAAAAGGTCCCTTTGTCGTATGGATGAGCCATGGAGATAGACTTGAGAAGCTGCCTCCCGGTTTCAGGGTTCTGGCAGATACGAAAAGCTGCACATATGCAGCCATTGCGGATTCCCGGAGGAATGTCTTTGGAGTCCAGTTTCATCCCGAAGTTGCGCATACGGAAAACGGAAAAAAAATACTTGATAACTTTCTTACCAAAATCTGTGGATTTTCAAAAGACTGGAACGTCGGCTCCTTTATCGAAAGGAAGGTGAAGGAGATTAGCAACCGTGTTGAAGAAAAAAAAGTTATCTGCGCGCTGTCAGGCGGTGTTGATTCATCGGTTGTCGCCTGTCTTCTCGGTAGAGCTATCGGAAAAAACACAAAGGCCGTTTTCATCGATAACGGGCTCCTCAGGAAGAACGAAGCCGAGGAGGTAAAACGTTCGTTTGCCCGGGACTTTGATTTCGAGCTCATCACCGTTGATGGGGGGGGGAGGTTTTTACAGGGCCTCCATGGGATAACCGACCCGGAAAAAAAGAGGAAAATTATAGGAACCGAATTCATTCGGGTGTTCGAAGAAACAGCGGGAAAGCTCGGGGACCTCGAGTTTCTCGCACAGGGAACACTGTACCCGGATGTAATCGAATCGGTATCGTTCAAGGGCCCCTCCGCAACGATAAAAAGCCACCACAATGTCGGCGGCCTGCCGGACAGAATGAAACTGAAGCTCATCGAACCGCTTCGGGAGCTGTTCAAGGATGAAGTCCGCGAGCTCGGCAGGCTCCTTGGTCTGCCTGAGGCGATAGTGGAAAGGCATCCTTTCCCGGGGCCCGGCCTTGCGGTAAGGGTCATCGATGAAATTACCGAAGAGAGGTTGAGAATACTGCGGGAAGCGGATGCAATCGTAATCGAAGAAATTCGAAAGGCAGGGTTATATCGTGCTATATGGCAGGCATTTGCCGTTTTGCTTCCAATAAAGAGCGTCGGCGTCATGGGAGATGAGAGAACGTATGAGAATGTATGTGTTGTCCGGGCGGTTCATTCCGTCGACGGCATGACCGCCGACTGGTACCGGATTCCAGATGACGTCCTCGCCTCGATTTCAACGCGTATAACAGGCGAAGTGAAAGGAATAAACCGGGTTGTATACGATATATCTTCCAAGCCTCCTTCCACCATCGAATGGGAGTAGAGAAAAATGAGCACACTCTACGAAATATTGAATGTCACCAGAGAGGCTGACAGGCAGGATATCAAACGGGCGTTCTACAAACTCGCAAAACAGTGCCACCCGGACGTTTCCAGAAACGATACAGAGTTCATTAAAATACTAAATGCATATAAAACTCTTATCGATGATAGTAGAAGAAGGCATTACGATCGAACACTTTTTAAAAAGCGGGCCGTACTTACGGGAGATAGGATCCTGTATGCCGTTTCGTTGAAGGATATCGCACATCGGGATCCCTATTCACCTGTGCAGTCCGCACAGCGGGCACGTTTTTACAACAGAAAAGGGTATCACATATGCGTCAATCTGACTGTATCCGAATTGCTGTCGGGGGCAATCGTAAACGTCGACGTTCCCGCTCACGTGATCTGCCCGCTGTGTCACGGGCATCACACGTGCTGTTCATTCTGCTCCGACCGCGGTTACATCTTAAAGGCCGTTTGTGTGCCTGTTGCCATTCCTGAAGATATTCGGGACGGAGGTATATTTCAGGTTTCACTTCGTCAATTGAAACATGAACGATACGCATTTTTTATGATAAAAGACCTTTTAATCAAAGTGAGAATTTTTCAGGATATATCGTGAACCCGAGCTCGGCAAAAATGGAGAGAAAAAATACCCCGACCGGATTCTTCGGCAGGATTTTCGGTTTCGGAATCGATCCGGAGCGCAAGCGGGCGCTTCGTATTTTAAAGAAAGAGCTCGCTTCGGTACGGATCGACCTGTACAGATTAAAAACCGACGCGATAAGTGTGCCGATTGCGCGACTTCTCTACGATATCCACAAGTATACCTATCCCCTGCGGAAATTTTTCGCCCTCGACAAGACACACAAACAGTTTCCACCCTCTCTCATTGAGGAATTCATACTGCAGTTCCAATCGGATACGGCACGTGAAATACATGAATCGCTCAACGAGGAGCGGATTAAAAAGCTCATTCCTGTGCACGGAATAAGAAAAGTTACCGCATATATAGACAAGCAGCTTAAAGATTATTTCGACCGGTTTGACGGGGAAACGATCAAAAGAATAAACGACATATATACAAACCTCCTGTACTTCGCGCGGTTCACCTATTTTGATTTCTTCCCTATTCTCAGAGAATTCGATCCTGAACTCGAAGAGGGGAATTTCTTGCGCAAACCCTCATTCTCATCCGCTGAAGGCACTCTTCTCAGAGAAGATTTGTTCAAACTATGCCGCACACTCTACACCTTCAGTGTTGACGAACGGCTTGATCGAGGAATGGAGATACTGACGAGTATAAAAGGTGTAGAGCCTATAAACAAAGGGCATTTCAACCAGCTGAAAAAATGGATCAGCACACTGCAGGAAAACAACTATATTCCTCTGATCATCAGGGCGATCGATCAAAAGAGCGCTCCGATTGCGCTTCCGAAACCGGGAACAATCGATATATTCAGTACATTTTCCTTCAAAATCAAGGGCCGCATTCACGGCATTGTGAACTCCATCAAGACATCACTGCGGGAACAGGCCGTCGGATCCATTGTTTCAGAGCTTTTTGGTGGAAAAGTCATTACGGTGGTTAAAAATTACAACGAAAAGACAAACAGCCAGTTTAAAAAAATAGGCCTTTCTATATACAAGTTCATCACTCCGCTGAATTATGTGAAAGCCTTTATTAATAAAAACTACAGTTCTGAAATCGCAGGGACGATCAATGAGCTTATTGTAGGCGGGATTTTCCTCCAGAAGGATATTCTCACCAACCTATCAAACGCCTACTATGCGCTGAACAAGATTGCACAGAAAATCGACACCCTGGATGACGAGCTCGATATAGATGGACGCTATTCAAAAACCATTGACAGGCATCTTGCAACCATAAATCGGGATAAAAATTCACGGAGCATTCTGGAAAAAGTCATTAGAGACGTGAATAGAAGAGCGGAGGTAATTATCAATGAAGCCATCGTCGAGCTTAAGGATATGGCTCTCTCCATTAAAACCATACTCGGTGACTACAGGGCAAAGAACCCTGAATACCTAACGAATATCAAAAAGATACGTCAGAGAGAAAACAGGGAATTCATCAACAGCCTGGTGAACTCCTATAAAATCATTTTCAATTTTTTGAAATTGCTTGGCAATTACGTGTCTCTACGCATCACGAGGGAAGAATATGAAAGACAGAGAATAGAGGTTATGAAGATATAGTGATTCTTCCCGAAAACTATATCGCTGTTTCTAGACAAGGAAGGAATGAAATGAAAAGAAAAACCAGACATCTTTTAACGGGCATAGTTTTTCTCATCATAAGCTTTGCCGTGCTGTATTTCAATCTCAGTATGTTCAAGGGAAGCTTCAGCAAATTGTGGCCGTCTTTGATTCTGTTGGCCGGTACCGCACTCTACATCCTGTACTTCTCGACAAAAAAAAAGAAAAACAGGCTCTTCATACTATTTGTTGCAACCTTCATTGCGCTTGTATCGGTGCCCCTGTTCATTCTGTCCTTTACATCAAAGGATATAATGGCGCAGCTCTGGCCTTCTTTTCCGCTCGCACTGGGTCTGAGCATACTGTCACTCTATTTTTACGGAAAAAAGAAACGGTATATTCTTCTGGTTTCTTCCCTGGTAATTGCGGCATCACTTCTCATCTGGGTTATTTATCTCATGCAATCCAAGTTCGGACTCGTTATCTGCGTTGTTTTGTTTATTGCAGGTGCAGCATTTCTCACAAGAGGGTTGATTCATGAAGCTGACGAGGTCATAGGGGGGAAAGAGACTATCATAGAGAAAGAAACTGAAAAAACAGACGCCGGAGATGAATAACCTGAACTTGAAATAGCATACGAACGCTCATCACACCCATCGGGTAAACAGAAGATCTGCCGACAACCATCCTGATGGGGCCGGCATATCAGTGAAAGGAGGCTTCAATGTGCGGGATAGTGGGATACATAGGAAACCGTGTTGCCCTGCCGGTCTTACTCGACGGCCTCAAGAAGCTCGAATACCGCGGATATGACTCCGCAGGAATAGCGGTACTTGAAAAAAAAGATATTGTGCTAAAAAAAACAGAGGGAAAAATTTCCGCGCTACAGAAGCTGACGCAGGGCCTCTCCACCACAGCGTCATCGGGCATCGCTCATACCAGGTGGGCCACCCACGGAGAGCCGAACAGCATAAATGCGCATCCCCATACCGACTGCAAGGGAGAGATCGCAATCGTTCACAATGGAATCATCGAAAACTTCAACGCCCTGAAAACATATCTGCAGAGCAAGGGCCATGTATTTAAAAGCGACACGGACACAGAAGTTCTCGCCCATCTCATCGAGGAGAATTACAACGGGAGCCTTCTTGACACACTCACACAGGTGTTGAACGAGGTCGAGGGCACCTACGGTCTCGCAATCCTTTCAAAGAGAGAACCAGACAAAATATTCGCCGCGAGGCGCGGAAGCCCCCTTCTTATAGGGAAGGGGAAGAACGAGTATTTCATCGCTTCAGATGTTGCGGCAATACTCCGTTACACAAAAGAAATTATCTACCTTGAAGACGGCGAAGCTGCAGAAATTACACGAACCGAGTGCATTGTAAAAACCGCTGAAAACAGAGAGATTCCGAAGAAGATTCAGCAGATATCGTGGAACCTCGAGATGATTGAAAAAGACGGATTTTCTCATTTTATGCTCAAGGAGATTCATGAACAGAAAAATTCTCTGGAAAATGCAATGAGGGGAAGGCTCAACTATGAGGATGGAACTGCGCGCCTCGACGGCCTGATTGCATACATCAACAACATTAAAAATGCTCCCCGTTTCATCATCACTGCCTGCGGCACTGCCTGGCATGCGGCGCTCATAGGCGAATACCTTATAGAGGATTTCACCGGAATACCGGTTGAGGTTGAATACGCCTCGGAGTTCAGATACCGCAGCCCCATCATCAATGAAAACGACATTGTCTTCCTTATCAGTCAGTCAGGGGAAACCGCAGATACTCTCGGCGCATTGAGAGAGGCAAAGAGAAAAGGAGCAATCGTCCTCGGTGTCTGTAATGTAGTCGGAAGCACCATAGCCCGAGAAAGCGACGCCGGTGTTTACATCCATGCAGGCCCGGAAATCGGTGTCGCATCCACAAAGGCGTTTACCTCACAGGTGCTGGTGCTTACGATGATAGCCCTCATGCTCGGAAGAATGAAAAACCTCTCTCTCGAGTATGGAAGAGAGGTTGTTGCGGCGCTCAGGCGTATTCCGACACTTGTCGGCGAGGTGCTGAAAAAGGACGGGGAAATAAAAAAGATAGCATCGGATTTTCTCACAACCAACAACGCCCTTTATCTCGGAAGAGGGTGTAATTTCCCCATTGCGCTCGAGGGCGCACTCAAGCTGAAGGAAATTTCCTATATTCATGCCGAGGGATATCCTGCAGCCGAGATGAAGCATGGTCCGATTGCGCTCATAGACGAGAACATGTCGACTATTGTCATCGCCACCAAAGACCCGGTGTATGAGAAGATCACGAGCAATATCGAAGAAATACGGGCCCGGGGCGGCCGTGTTCTTTCTATCGTAACAAAGGGGGACTGCAGAATAAAGGAGATATCGGATACGGTTATTGAAGTGCCTGAAACACCGAATTATCTGTCCCCCATTATCAACAGTATACCTCTACAGCTCCTTGCCTATCATGCAGCGGTTCAGAGGGGATGCAACGTGGATCAGCCGAGAAACCTCGCTAAGAGTGTGACGGTCGAATAGCGCCATAGAAATATCAGCCGGAATCATCAATAGTAATAAGAACCATTATACCATGCGCTTTTTCACTATCACAGAAACAATTCCTCCCGCGTGCCGGGACGAAGCGTTATCATACTTTGCACGTATATTCGGAAATAAACACCCCCTCTCTGTTGAAATCGGTTCCGGAAACGGTCATTTCCTCGTCGACACCGCCCTGCTTCATCCTGAGCGTAATTTTATCGGAACAGAGTTGCTCACCGGCCGTGCCAAAAAATTCCTCTCAAAGGTTGAGAAGAGAAACCTGAAGAACATCACGGTCTGCAGGGGGGATGCGCGAAGATTTGTGTGGGAGTTTCTCTACGAAAAAATGGTGTGGGAATTTTTTATCATGTTTCCTGATCCATGGCCGAAGAAGAGACATCACAAGCACAGAATCATTACCGAACCATTCATCAATATGCTGTATCACAGGCTGGTTTCAGGGGGCAGGGTCTCCCTGGCTACAGATCATCAGGAGTACAGGGAACGTATTATTGCGGTTTTTCAGAACAGCCGCGGATTTACAAAAAGATTCAGCGAGGGGTTTGCATACTACCCGGATGGCTACCCCAAAAGTATCTTTGAGCAGAGGTTTAGTATGGAAAAAAGGCCCATCTACTTCATGCAGTATATTAAAGAAACAGGGGATTAATAGTGCGATTTATACGTCAATTCACAAGGATAGGTGCAAATTCATGCCACCCCGGTTTTCAATGACTGGGCGGCATCAATCCTTCAGTCTGTTAAGCCTGTCTCTGAGCTTTGCTGCGCGTTCAAACTCTTCGTTTCTAACCGCCTCATTCAGCTCCTCGACCAGCCGCTGTTTTTTGGACGGAATGTACCTCTTTACGATTTCTTCAGCCCAGTTTTTCAGGAATGCAACCTCTGTCTTCGGCTGTCCGTCAAATTCGGAACTCTTTTCATACACGTTTTCAATTCTATGTATTCCCTGGTGTATCTCAGTGACAGCCTGGTTTACCTTCTTCGACTTCAGAGCGCCGAGTACCTTGGCCCGTGTATTCATCATAAGCACATACGGCCTGTACTGCTCGAACTCTTCCGTGTACTTTTCTTCTGCAGCATATGTTTTCACAAAATCGAAAAGCCTGAGATTACGCGCGGTATCCCGTTCCGCCTTCTTGTAATCACCGAGCTGGAAGAAACAGAGGTACCGGTAATAGTACTGTATACCCTCCTGATGAAGTGCATAACAGTCGTCCTTGTCGAGCTTGAAGTCTGCGGTCGATCCGTATTTTCTCCGCATCTTTGCGGCGACTTCCTCAAAATAATTGAGCAGGGATTCTTTACCATGCGGTCGTTTCCCATCGGGACGCCCCTCTTCCTCCATCTGCAAGAGGCCGAGGTCAAGACGCATCTGAATCTTTACCAGTTTATCAACGCCCTTTATCTTCCTGACCATCATCTCCTGGCGAATATCGTACTCCCAGGAGCGCAGTAGACTGGTTATATCGTTTCCGATAACACCTCGCTTTCTTCTCCAAAACATCTCTGTTTTCCCCTTGAAGAAAAAACCCCGTCTCCAAATTTTATTATAATACGAAATGCGTCAAAAACAAATGCTTTATTGCATGAACGAGATCGGCTTCAGGGCATTTTTGTTTTACATCAGAGAGTTTCAATTTCAACAAGTTTATCGAGCTTCACCACCTTGAATATTTCCATTATCGTTTTGTTCACACCGGTAATTCTAACCACACCCCCCTTTTTATTCAGCTCTTTATACAGCAGCACTATTTTTCCTATACCCGAGCTGGTGATAGAATTCAAGCCGGTCAGATCTATTACCACTTCCTTAGGGTTTTTATCGGCAATTGTGTTTAATACCTTCGACAGTTCATCTCCCTGCTCAACATAAATATCGCCTATCAGGGTAACCGTCGTCCTGTTGCCCTTTTCTAACACATCAATTTCCATTAAGTTCCTCCTGCCCGTTTTCATTATTAATAATAGCACATCGCTGTTTATTACCAATCAATTTCTTATAACATCCTCGGGCTATATTTTTTTGAAGCTTTTGGTGCAAATACATATATGAATAGAATTTCGCGGATATCATCAAATCAATGCTTATTAGCATCCCCGCTCAATACCCTATTTGAAGCTTTCGCGCTTCGCGCAAATATATATATGAATAGAATTTCGCGGATATCATCAAATCAATGCTTATTAGCATCCCCGCTCAATACCCTATTTGAAGCTTTCGCGCTTCGCGCAAATATATATATGAATAGCATAATAGAAATAAAATTTTTATTCAATATTTTTTAGCAGGGAGTATATTGTTCTATACAGCACCTGTGTGGAGGTGAAAACCTGGTATGAGTAAAATAACAATTCGCAACCTGTCTATTACAACACATATCGGGGTAACCGAAAAAGAGCGCAGAAAAAGCCAGACTATTTTGATAAGTATCGGTATGGTTCCCGCCGCAGGGTATACAGAGGAAAGTGATTCTCTTGAGGATACAATCGACTACTCCCTGGTGCGAAAAGGAATTAAATCACTTTTTCGAAAATCATCCTATCATCTTATTGAAACTGCCGCCCTTGCCTGTGCACAATATATTAAAAAGACTTATCCGGTGAAAAGTGTAACTGTAACGGTGAATAAATTCCCCTACAGAGACACAGAATACGTTGGATACAGTATTACAATTTGAGCCTCCTTCATAACAACCGAACCCATTTTGAAAGGGATTTTTTAATGAAAATCACAATTCTTGGATCAAGTGCCGCATATGCTGGAAAGAACGAGGGATGTTCATCATATCTTCTCACCTGTGGATCCTCCCGCTATCTCGTCGACACAGGGCCCGGGTGTGTTTCCTTCATGCAGAATTATATAACTTTCAGTGATATCAACGGTATATTCCTTTCACATCTGCATGCAGACCACATGTCTGACATCTATACCCTCCGATATGCCGTATTCATTGCCCAGAGAGACGGTCATATGAAGCCCGGCCTTCCGATCTACATGCCGTCGGACCCGAAAAAGACATTCAGGTTTATACGTGAAACCGTCATGCAGGAGATGGACATTACGGAAATATCCCAACAGATTCATCCGCATATCGACGGGTTGAGTGTTCATTTCTTAAAAACTACACATCCGATTGATACATACGCAATTCGTTTTGAATATGAGGGCCGAAGCATCGTGTATACCGCAGACACGGCATTTTTTAATGACCTCGTTCCTTTTTGTACCAACACCAACCTGCTTATCGCTGACGCAACCCTCCAGAGCCGGGACCGTGAGCTGGAATCCATGGGCCATATGACCGCCGCATCCGCTGCCGGTCTCGCCCGAGACGCAGGAGCACAAAAACTCATTCTTTCCCATATCTGGCCTGAATACAAGAAGGAGACGAGCCTGCATGAGGCGCAATACGTGTTTCATGGGCCGATCTTTATTGCAGAACGCGGGCAGGAGCACACTATATAGCACTGCAGTCTTATCAAGTAACTTCTCGCGAAGTTACTTACAGGTACTCGATCATGGAACGATACATCCTGTCAGGGACGTATGTCCCTGACGGGATATGCCGCTATTAAGTAACTTCCGGCAAGTTACTGTTTGATACCCAGTCCCCGGAGGATGTATCCCGGGGTGATGTATCCTGTCAAGGATACATGCCGTCAGGTACATACACCACTTTACAGCCGTCTGGAGAAGTGAGGTAAACCGCTGTACCGAAATAATCGTTCAAAATAGAAGTGGCTTGTTGACCCTGCAGTGCAAAATTCTATATCTTTGAACTGAGTGAAAAAAGAAGTATATACTACATGGATGTTTATTTCAAGGAGAGCGGAGAATGGATGAACAAATCCTCGCGATACAGGAGAGAATAAAAAGTGAGAGCGCGCTGCTCTCGAAACTTAAAGAAGAAATCGGGCATGTCATCGTCGGTCAACATGACATGATAAACAAAATCATTATAGGCCTTTTATCAGGCGGGCACATTCTCATTGAAGGAGTTCCGGGCCTTGCAAAAACCCTGACCGTCAGCACACTTGCCAGGGTTCTCGACATAGATTTCAACCGGATCCAGTTTACACCGGACATGCTTCCCGCAGACCTTATCGGAACCATGGTTTACAACCAGAAAACAGGCGATTTCCTCGTTAAAAAAGGGCCGATCTTTTCCTCGGTAATACTTGCCGATGAAATTAACCGCGCGCCCGCCAAAACGCAAAGCGCCCTTCTGCAGGCAATGCAGGAGCGCCAGGTTACTATAGGCAGCGAGACCTTCATAATGGACAGCACCTTTCTCGTCATTGCCACTCAAAACCCAATCGAGCAGCACGGCACCTACCCGCTCCCCGAGGCCCAGGTCGACCGTTTCATGATGAAACTTGAAATTCCATACCCATCAAAAGAGGAAGAACTGCAAATCATGAAAATTCACGGTTCCGGAACACAACCTTCGGTTTCACCGGTAATGAAGAAGAAAGAGCTCGAAAGACTGCGGGAGGTAGTACATACCATCTACATCGATGAGAAGATAGAGCGATACATCGTCGATATTACGCTTGCGACACGGCAGCCGGACGAGTACGAGCTCGTTGATATTCAGAACCTTATCGCATACGGCGCGAGCCCGCGGGCGTCTCTCTACCTTAAAATCGGGGCAAAGGCGAATGCCTTTTTAGACGGCAGGGGGTATGTTGTGCCTGACGATATCCGTGATGTCGGGTACGATATTCTCCGTCACAGGCTCATTCTCACCTATGAAGCGCAGGCTGAAGACATCAGCACAGACGATGTTATCGAAAAGATTTTTAAAGGAGTGGAAGTGCCCTGATGCTCCCGGCTGAAATCATAAAAAGAATAAAATTAATCGATATCAAGACCAGGCTTCTTGTAAACGAGATGTTTTCAGGCGAGTACCATTCCGTCTTCAAGGGCAGGGGGATCGAGTTCAGCGAGGTTCGCGAATACACCTATGGCGACGATATCAGGACAATCGACTGGAATGTAACTGCACGCTTCGGCAGGCCCTTCGTTAAAGTGTTCGAGGAGGAGCGAGAACTGAGCGTAATCATTCTCTTCGACGTAAGCGCTTCGACACTGTTCGGGTCAGCCGCATCTCTTCAGCGGGACATCATGATCGAGCTCGCCGCTCTGTTCTCATTTTCCGCTATTGAAAATAACGACAAGGTCGCAGCCGTTCTTTTTTCCGATGCCATCGAAAAGTACATTCCAGCTAAAAAAGAGAAAATTCACGCACTGCGGCTGCTGAGAGAACTGCTCTACATACAGCCGCAAAATCGTAAAACCGATCTCAAGCTCGTCTGCGATTTTATCAATAACACGCAGAGAAGAAAGAGCATTATCTTTATTTTTTCAGATTTCATCGATGAAGGCTATGAAAAATCCTTCAAGATGATGGCGAATCAGCATGACGTCATCCCTGTTGTTTTCAGCGACCCATTTGAGCACAATATACTGAACCACAGAGGGCTTCTCGTTATGGATGATCTTGAAACGGGCACAAAACGCATAATCGATCTCGCAGACAGGAAAGCTCGTGAAGAATACCAGCGGATATGCGCTGCGGTACGCATAAAAAGGAAGAAGCTTTTTATTGCAACAGGGATCGACTATATAGAAATTTTAAACGGTGAGCCCTATTTGAAGCCTCTCGTCGAATTTTTTCATAAAAGAGCACAAAAACTGTAGCATACTTTTTTTAAACAATAGAAGGGCTTTTTTTTGAAACAAACACAGAAACATTTCAGATTGAAAGCACGATTTACCGGGATAGCAGCACTCGCCGTAATCGTGTTTTTCTCAATAGTCGGACAAACGGCGGCTGGAAAGAAATCTGATCGAAACCCCTCTCCTGATGTTCCCTCCGCAACTGTTAATATACTTTCGGAAAAGCCGTTCACCATCGGTGATTCCATCGATATCTTACTTACCGTATACCACAAAAGAAAGGACAAAATCGCCTATCCGAAAGATTCCGAGAGCTTTAGTCCCTTTGAAGTACGGCATGTCGATGAAAAACGCCGCAAAATAAAAAAGGGCCTGTATAAAACAAATATTGTATACACACTCACCGTGTATCAAACAGGCAACCTGACACTTCCGTCTCTTGAGGTTACGGTCGGATCGGAACAGTTGAAAACCGAGCCGGTTCCCTTACCCATACTCTCGGTTCTCCCGCAGGACACCGTTAATCCGCCGCTCAAGGATATCGTTCCGCCACTACGCGCGCATATTCAGCCTCTGATAATTATTGTGATTCTGGCATCTATTTGCACCGTGCTTGTTCTGTTTATGGTCATATCAAAATATCTTGTAAAAAAGCTGCACAAAAAAACCCCTGCGACGAGCTTTCAGCAGTTCGACCCCTATCTCTATTCCATACGGCAGCTCGAGGATATTAAAAATACTTTTCATAAGAATCTCACTGACGAAAAGGACGTTTATTCAAAGCTTTCTCACGTTCTGCGCCTGTTTTTCGGCCATAATCTTAGGGTGCCTGCTCTAGAAATGACCACAGGCGAGCTCAAACGGTTTCTTCGTCAAAAAAGCCGCTTCCTGAAACCGATGCGCCTGTTGAACATCCTGACGAGAAGCGATCTTGTAAAGTTCGCAAAGGACAGGCCCCCACGCCGGACGATCGGCTCAGATATCGATACATCCATAACCATAATCAAACAAGCCCACGAAAAGACGGAGGAGGCTCAAACATCCTCCGGAGAAAGCGAGGGTGTTACACACGATGATTTTTAAAAACCCTCACATGCTCTGGGGTCTTATTATTGTTCCGGTCCTTTTCTACATACTATTCATGAACAGGAAAAAAGAAACAATCTCCACCCCTCTCGTTTCATTTTTTCCCCAGAGAAAGACCTTTCGGGTCAGGCTCCTTTTAATTTCACGCATACTGCTCATGTTTTCACTCGCATTGTTCATTCTTGCCATGGCAAGGCCGCAGAAGGGCTATATCGAGGAGAAGCTGAATACTGAAGGAATCGACATAGTCCTCGCAATAGACATATCATCGAGTATGAAAGCCGAGGATTTCAAGCCCAACCGCCTCGGTGCGGCAAAAGCCGTTGCAAAAGAGTTCATTTCAGGACGAAAAACGGATAAAATCGGTCTTGTCGTATTCAGCAGGAAGGCGATTACGCTAAGCCCCCTGACGATCGACTACAGTCTCCTGTACAGTTTCATCGATGAAGTGGAGATAGGTATGATTCAGGACGGGACTGCAATCGGCAATGCAATTGCAGAAGGATCCAAGCGCCTCATTACAGGCAGAGAAAAGAGTAAAGTGATGATACTGCTTACCGACGGTGTGAATAACAGCGGTGAAGTTGAACCGCTTACGGCTGCATCTGCAGCACACGCTCTGAACATAAAAATTTACACTATCGGCGTCGGCAGCATGGGAAGCGCTCCCTTCCCCGTCGATGACACTGTATTCGGCAAGCGGTATGTATCGGTACCCGTACAAATCGATGAACAGGTTCTTGAAAAAATCGCATCAACGACGGGGGGTAAATACTTCAGAGCGACAAACACCGCAAAGTTGCAGGAAATTTACAGAGAGATCGATCTCCTCGAAAAGAGTAAAATAGAAATAAAACAGTACAGACGGACCAAAGAATGGTTCGGATACCCTCTCATTACCGGGCTTTTACTTTTTATGCTGTACCTTTTTGTTGAAAAGGCAGTGCTGAGAACTGTCCCCTGATGCCAGCGGTCAGCGGTACCAAGGGCACTAATAGCAGGCTCTCAGCGATATGTAATCGGAGATTACAGCTGCGGCATTATAATAGCAACGGAGAAACGCATACTATGAGATTTTTACACCCACAGCTTCTTTTTCTACTTATTATTCTCCCGATCCTATATATATTTTTTCTCATCGCTCATCGGCGAAAGGGCAAACGCGCAGGAAAACTCGGCGACCTGCAAACACTCAACCGGTTTTCCCGCAGAAATATTGCAGGAAACTTAAAAAATGAAGGGTTATTTATCTGTTTGTCCCTTCTTTTCCTTATTTTTGCACTGTCCCAGCCGCAGGCAGGCACACGTCTTGAGTCGGTTGCCATTACAGGCTCGGATGTATATATCGCCATTGATCTTTCACAGAGTATGAAGGCTGAGGATGTTTCATCGAGCAGACTCGAGCGCGCCAGAATCGACGCACTCGATCTTATCAATTCTCTGGACGGCGACCGGGCAGGGCTCATACTTTTTGCAGGAGATGCATTCGTCCAGTGCCCGCTTACCATCGATTATGATGCCCTCACCGGTATCATCAAATCCATAGGCACAGATACGACGGTGGCAAGTGGAACCGACCTCTCCGCTCCCCTTGAGGTTGCGATGAAATCCCTGAACCCAAGGGAAGACACGTATTCCCTCCTTGTTCTGATGACTGATGGGGAGGGAACAGCGGGAGATCTCGATAAAGCGCTTCGCGAAATACAGAGAAGGGGAATCAAGGTTTTCAGTATAGGAATCGGAACAAAAAAGGGAGCGCCCATACCGGTATTCGACGAAAAAGGGACGCAAACCGGCTATAAAAAGGACAAATACGGAAAAGTCGTCATCTCATCACTCGATGAAACGGTGCTGAAAAGCATTGCGGATGCCACCGGCGGCTACTATTTCAGGGCCGGAAAATCGTTCAATGAGGTCCCCAAGCTTCTATCGGCGCTCGAAACGATGAAAAAGAGAGCGATCGAGACAAAAAAATACACGGTATATGAAGAGCGGTTTCAAATCCCTCTTGCACTGGGCATTCTATTCCTTTTTCTGTATATTTTCACAAAGGTGAGGTCCCGAAGGAATGTAACATGAAAAAATCGCATGCTTATTATCTCATCGTCCTTTTCATTCTTCTGATTCCCATGGTCGGTAGTGCAGAACCGTACGGAATTCTAATGAAGAGAGGTAACAGGTATTTCAAGAGAGGGTTGTACAGAGATGCACTCGGCTATTACGTCAAAGGGAGTGAAAAAAACAAAAAGGCGCTCGAGCCATACTTCAACAGCGCAGACGCCTACTACAAGGTGGAGGATTACAGCAAGTCAATCGAAGAGCTCACGAAAGCTCTGCAGCACTCGGAGAAACCGGCACGGCTTGCCGATATTCACTACAATCTCGGAAATAACTACTTCAAGCTGGGGGACTACAGAAAAGCGGCCGAAAACTACAAGAAGGGCATGGAGTACAATCCCGGTGATCTGAACATGAAGTATAATCTTGAGCTCGCATTGAAAAAAATGTCCGAAGCAAAACCCTCTACCAAGGAAAACAATAAAAACAAAGACAATGAAAAGCCCGGAAACGAGGGTAAAAAACAGGCTCCTGATCAAAAAGAAAATACCGGTCAGCCGGAAACAGCTCAACAAAAACAGCCGTCTCAGGAACAGAAGGAGTTTACACCTGAAGAGGCCCGGCGCCTTGTCAACTCGACAAACACCGATCAGTCGAAAACAATGGCTGAAATTATCAGAAAAAAAGCGGGGAGTGTCCAGAATGAAAAAGACTGGTAGTGTTGCTCTTTTCCTTCTTGCTCTGTTTGTTCTCCCATGGTCGGCAGGATTTTGTGAAAAAATCGTGCATGTATCCGCCGCTGTCGATGCAGAGGAAATCGGAACCGGCGACACCCTGACCCTGACCGTCACCGTTGAAACCGAAAACGTCACCCGTCTGCCCAAGCCCGAAATTCCGGAAATGCGAAACTTCAGTGTGCTCAATGAAAGCTCGACCAGCCAGACAAGCATATCAATAATCAACGGCAAGACAACCCGCTCAAAAACAACGACATTCACCTATATCCTGCAACCCCAAAAGATAGGCAGTTTCACCATACCACCGGTTACCGTAAAGTACGGCGGCACAGTATATAAAACCGACCCGATCAGGGTAACCGTTGTTGAAGGTAGAGTAAAAAAGAGTACAGGCCCGCTCTCGTCGAACAATGAACAGGTAATTGATGAAGAATCTCTGAAAAAAGACATCTTTATCCGTATTGAACCAGACAAAGCGGACGTGTATGAAGGCGAGCAGATATTTCTCACCTACACCCTGTATTCGCGGCTCGATATCGACAGCGTATCACTCAGGCAAAATCCGAGTTTTCCCGGTTTTTATATCGAAGACGTGTTCAACGCCACCAAACTGGAGTACAGGAAAGAAACCTATAAGGACCGCATCTTCACCACATCGGTTATAAAAAAGGTAGCTCTCTTTCCGTTGCAGCCGGGAACATACGCCCCCAAACCGCTTGTTCTCGAAGCGACCGTTATTATTAAGAATAACGATATATTCGATATATTCGGTTATCCGTATACCTTCAACATAGAGAGCGACGAGATACAGATACATGTCCGCCCTCTGCCGAACTCCAGGGATCGAGCAAAATTCAACGGAATTGTGGGAAACCTCTCCGCCGACCTCATCGTTCCCACGACATCGGTCCAGACGGGAGAATCGGTAACCTGTTATCTCAGCCTCCAGAGCAGTGGTAATATGAGTGCTGTTACCGATCCCGGGCTTCAGCTGTCTCTAAACGGAAGGGTTTACCTCTCCGATACCAAGAATAGAATGGCGGAGAAAAAAAACAGGGCATACTTTATTAAAAAATTCGAATATACCATAATTCCGGAGGAAAACGGCAAACTCATAATCAGCAGTCCCGATTTTCTCTATTTCGATCTGGAGAGCAAGAATTACGTCCTCATATCAGCCCAGCCAGTACAGATTACTGTCTCTGGAGAAAACATTGTACGGGAAAAACCCCTGCGCGAACGGGGTAAAAAGCATTTGACGGGAAGCCTCCTCTTCATCAAAAAGGATGTCAAGACACTGAAAAACAAGCACTTTGCTCCCCTGCACAGTCCGCTGTTCTACATATATCACTTTACACTAATCTCTGCAGTAATGGTGCTCATCCTGTTAAAGATGAATAGAGAAAAACTCGAGAAAAACGAATGGATTGTTAGAAAACGGAGAGCGCGCGCCCATGCGGCTATTCTCCTCAATAAGACAGAACAGGATGAAGGGCCCGATTACGATTACGGTACAGCAATTGGTGATATTCATAGGGCGCTTGTTACCTATATAGCAGACAAAACAGGATTATCTGTCCAGGAAGTCACAAATAAAAATCTAAGCGCCATTTTGTCAACCCTGAATGAGCTAAGTGACTCGACTAAACGAGATATTGAAACCGTGCTGCAGGCCTGCACTGCATTCAAGTTTTCATCAGGAACGGCAGACGATCCGCAGGCCGTGCAGAATCTTCGGGAGAAAACACGTCAGGTAATTGATGAAATGGAACGCGTACTCGGAAAACGATAGTATTTCTATTCAACTATCCGGACACTATACCCATTTTGTCAGACCCGCTGAAATAACACGGGTATATATATTTTTCTTAGATGACACGGGGATGAAAAAGAGTATGAAAATTACTGTTCTTATCGCACTTGCTTTGACCTTTTTTGGTGCCATAATCCTCTCCGCAGACAATGAAGCGGCTGATATCTATAACAGGGCAAATAAACTATATTCAGAAAAAGAGTACAACAAGGCACTCGAACTATACGGTGAACTGGTGGACAGGGGAATAGAGAACCCGGCTCTGTACTATAACCTTGCCAATACATATTTCAAGGCGGGTATGATCGGCCGGGCAGTGCTTTACTATGAACGGGCGCTTCATCTAAAGCCGCTTGACAGGGAAATTCGGTCAAATCTGAAGTTTGTGCGCATGTCTCTCACAGACAAGATATCGCCTCTCTACAGCCAAAGCATGTACAGGGTACTTCAAACGGTATTTGCGGTTTTCAATCTGAAAGTTATCCTGATAATCGAGCTGTTTTTTTTCAGCGCATTCTGCGCACTCTTCATTTTGTATTCCCTTTCACATTCAGTCTCGAATTCGTTGAAGAGATTCATTATTGTATGCGGCATCCTTTTCGCTGTTTCCATCGCAGGCATGTCCACATATATTACAAATGAAAAAAATCATCCCACGGGTATCGTACTGGACAAGGCCGTTGATGTTAATTCCTCACCTATCGCAGAAAGTGAGAAAACATTTGAGCTGCACGAGGGAACGAAAGTAAAGATTATTGAAAGTCGTGATGAATGGGTCCGGTTCAGGATTGCAGACGGCAGGGAGGGCTGGATCCGTGCAGATTCAATTGCTCTCATTCAGGAACACACTGAGTTTTAGATTGTATATAGTATAACCGGGCCGTTTCGTTGGGTCTGAACTACTGCTGAATCTTACAAATTTATACATTCCGCGGTTTCGCTGCCAGAGATAAACTCCGTTCGCCTTTGTTGATATTTCAACCCCCTCCCTACCCGTGTACTTCCGGTTGATCGAGAAGGCGCCGCAGATCAGGGATGCGTTTCTTCAGCACGTGAGTGATGATATAGCCGGGAATATCAACACAGATCGGCACCTTGTCCGCTATCACCGTATCCGATGTGGCAACAGCTCCGGACTCCCCTTCTTCTATTAACCGGGAATCGGGATTGGCCAGGACCTCCACACACGATTGTATCCCACTTGCCTTGAAAAACCGTCTTATATATGCGGCAAGCTCACCACTCTTCGATACTGGAGCGTCAAGGTAGACCATCAGGTCTCCTTTTTTTCCTCTTTCCTTGATTGGCAGATTTCGAGTGTAATCTGCAAGCAGCTCGATGCTGCGTTGGGTCGTCTCAGTATACTTAAAATTACCGTACACACCGGATATATCCCTGACAAAACCGTCCAGAGAACGAAACACGGTTTTACCAAGCAGATAGCTTTCAATCGTAATGAGCACATTATAGCCGTCAATTGCCAGTTTTCCCGGTACGACTGACGGTAGAACCCTAATTTTCTTTATCCGAATTACTGCGTCACTTGTTTTGAATACACCTCTGTATAGAATCATCCGCTCGTCCGAATCGAGCCTGTACCTGTTGCCCACAAGTGTTATGGATGGCTTTTTAGGGTAGTTTTTTTCGAGCAGATACATAAGATCCCGAACAGCATCCTTGAATTTTTTATTTAATTCTCCCATGATTCGTTATATTATATACGCGGACTGTACATTTTTCAGAATTAATTAATACTACAGCGTAACTTATGCTTTAAAAGACATTTTAAGTGCATTTTAAGCATGTTTGTGGGCTTGTTTACCTTATATTATTATGAGATTGCAGCAAAATGGTAAAGTTTCGCTGTAGCATTAAAAAATGCACCCGATTATGGTTTTATCCATTGGAATACCGGCATTCCATGCCGGAGAAAGCTGGTTTTTTGTACCAAGGGCACAGGTACCAGAATTTCATATAAAAATGATTGTATATTGTTACAATTGCTTGTTATTACGTACCGCAGGTATGCATTCTATAGGTAAAAACCATTAGGCCAGTGCACCATCAGGCATTTATCGGCTTTAACCTTTTAGTTTGGAAGTTCACTTGCCTATAGTTTGGGCATATCGTATTCAGCCGGTCGGCTGAAGTTGCAAACAGGATAGAGGAATATCGCCTTGTCTTTTCACAAACATCGCAAATTGTACCGGATACTCTTCCTCAGTACTTTGTGCATAACCGCCCTTGCTATTACCACCACCGTTACTGCGGGTGGCGACAGGCAAAAAGGGGAAACCGAAATAAGGTTCTGGCACTCCATCGGGAGTTACAACAAGGAAGTGCTCTCCTCCCTCATCAATACATTCAATCAAAGCCAGAAACAGATAACCGTGAAAGGAGTATTCCAGGGAAGTGCGGAGGATCTATACCTGAAACTCCTCTCTCAGGAAAATCTTCCGGACGTCGTGCTCACACCTATCCAGCTCCTTCCACTGCTGAATAAAAAAGGGTTGATCATACCTCTCGACGGTTTTATTCCGGAAAAACTTAAAGATGACATACTGCCGAAGTACTGGGAGTCGGCAACCATCGGCGACAGCATCTATGGAATTCCCTTTTCATTTACAACATATACACTGTTCGTCAACCAGCATTTGCTTCGAATATCAGGAACAAGAGACGAAAAGGAACCTGTAGCATGGAAGGATATTATACCGCTGGCGCGGAGAATCAAGGAAAATCTGGACGGAAAATGGGGGGTTTTTATTCCTATGGAGTCTACGCTCCATTTTGTTTCATTTATTAAGAGTTATACGGGGAAATCACCCATCACAGATGGACGACTTGTACTCAATGCCCCTGAAACCATCAATGCCGTACGATTTCTTCAGGACCTGGTCTTCACCTATCAATACATGCCCCCAAAAATGACTATCAGCGACGCAGAGCAGATGTTCCTCAGCGGCAATCTTGCTATCCTGATGGCTGCCAGTGATTCATTTGTGTATATAAAATCCAATCTCCCATACGATCTTACACTGTGGCATCTTCCCTCCACCGATAACGCTCGCCCGACGGTGTCGGGCATGTGTCTCACATTACTCAAAAACAGCACAAAAAGGGAGAATTATGCATTCAGATTTCTCGAGTACTTGACGAGTTATGAAAGTATCATGAAATGGCATACCCATACCGGCACACCTGCAATCCGCACCAGTGTCAAGGATTCGATTGATCTTCTCGTATTCTACGAAGATAACCCGAACTACACAACGGCCACGATTGAAATGGAGCGGGGCGATATATTTAACCCCAAATTCGATTATTTCGCCGTGAATACGGTTGTCAAAAACGCGCTTGATAAGATTCTAATAAACGGTGAGGATGCAACAACGATTCTGGAGGAAGCGCAGCGGGAGATTGACCGTATGGACGCATCTAGCCCGTAAAGGCATCAAACTACATCGGCAAAATTTACGATATCCCTTACCATAAGGCTAGCTGCAGCCACCTTGAGCAGCCTGTTTCGTGTTTCTTCAGGCAGGTCAACAAACTTTATACCAATATCCCAGGTTTTTACGCGGAATATCCCCTTCCCTTTGAGCTCTTTCTTTCTGACGATATAGCCCTTCATGTCATGCATATCGATAAGCTTTAGATTCTTCGAATCGAGAACAACCTCATCCCCGACGTCGAGACTGAAATCCTTATAGTCATGAATTTCAATGCCGAGCCCCCCCTCACCGATGCTTTTTACCAAAACCGGTTTTCGTCTGCCGGTTTTAAGATTTGTCACTCCGGCTACCTTGGCGACAATCACCCGTGGATGCCTTCGGCTTGCCTCGAACTCCTTGCTGAATTCGTAGAGACCCTCGAGCTCAAATAGCCGTTCGATATACATAGGATAGCTGAGCGGCTTTTTTTTCGACGAGAGGATAAATGAGTAAGACCGGACTTCAGCGGCAGTGCTCCCATCGATAAATATCCGATTGTCGGATGCGATCGACTGCAGTCTTGCAGCCCTGTTTATACAGTTGCCGACCAGTGTAAAATCTCTCCTCGAAGGAGGTCCGACAAATCCCGACAGCGCCGTTCCTGTTCCGATACCGATGCCGATCTCAAGCGGAACTTCACCGATGCTCACGAGCTCGGGTATCAGCCGAAACATTCCAATCCGTATATCCACTGCAGCCCTGATTGCATTGTATACATCATCTTTTCTTGCATCCGGTAGCCCCCAGACTGCCATGAGGCCGTCGCCAATGAACTTGTCGACGATACCACCGTACTGCCGAACGATAGTCACGAGCATACGGAAATAGATATCGAGCAGCATGAGAACCCTCTTCGCGTCGTGCTTTCTCAGCATATGAGAAAAGCCCCGCATATCCACGAACATCACAGTGACCTTCTTGAATTCACCGCTTGCCTCAAGGCTTGTTTTCTCCTGTTCGAGTTTTCTCTTCAAGTCCGGGGGGATATGTATATCACCCATAATAGGCCTCCAGAAGCGGCGTCGGTCCCCTGGCGGGATATGTCCCTGGCGGGATATGTCCCTGGCGGGATATGCCACTTCGCGGCTGATCCTTGACAGGACTAGGTATCAAATAGTAACTTGCCCGAAGTTACTTAAAAGCAGAAAATGTTTCTGTATTTACATTAATAGTATACTACTATTACCGGGATTCTTCAATTCTGGATTAAAAATACAAATTGAAAAAGGAAAAATCAGGAAGGTGTTCGTTTCAGGCATACACAAGACAAACAGCCGGAATTTCAATGAATAAAACCATATATAACAAATAGAGAGCCTGGTGTAGTCGGACGTCTCTAGTCAGGAAACCTGATAAAACCAGTTCAGGTCATCCGGCCGTTCTCCGAGTTGAATGCCCATGAGTTCTTCATAGAGCTTTCCGGATACTTCTCCCGGATTCCCGTCTCCAATTACATGGTTCTTGCCTTCAAAAAAAACGGATGAAATCGGTGTAACAACGGCCGCGGTACCGGAACAGAAGAGCTCATCTGCACTGTAGAGTTCGTCATACCTGATATCTCTCTCCTGGGTTACAAGTTTGAATCGCTTTTTCGCAAGAATGAGAATCGAGTCTCTCGTGACACCCGGTAAAATAGAGCCACTGAGCCGCGGGGTCGAAATCACGCCATCTCTGAGCATGAAAAAATTTGCAGAGCCAACCTCCTCGATATAGGTCGAGGTCCGAGCATCGAGATAGATCACCTCTGAATACCCGTTTTCCTTCACGACCGATTTAGGAAGCAAAGAAGTCGCGTAATTGCCGACAGCCTTTACATTGCCCGTCCCGAAAAGGGGCGCCCGGTGATAATCAGTGCGAATCTCCAGATGTATCCCTGAAAATCCCCCTTTGAAATAGGGACCGACAGGTGACATAAAAATGATAAACATGTACTCGTCTGCGGGGGAAACACCGAGCATCTCGCCAGATCCGAAGAGAATCGGCCGTATATAGAGGGCGCCTTTGCCATATGGCGGCATAAATTCCTCATTTTCCAAAAGAAGATTTCTAATTGCATTGATAAAAAAATTCTCATCGAGTTCCGGCATAAGAAGTCGTCTGCAACCGCTGTTCAGACGCCGTGCGTTATCAATCGGCCGAAAGAGAGCGATGCGATTGTCCCCGGTGCGGTAGGCCTTCATCCCTTCAAATATTCCCTGGCCATAGTTGAGAACAACTGCCGATGGATAGATGGGAACAGGTCGATAATCCGTAATCTCCCCATTATCCCAAACCCCATTCTTCCACCTGGCGATAAACATCTTATCAGCCGGATTGATATCGAATCCCAGATTATCCCAATCGATCTTTCTCATACCCTCACCTCAATGCTCTACATAATATATTTTTCGCAAAACGTAAAACTTTATCAAGGAATAGCACGAATACTGATACTGCACTTCCAGTTTAGGTGCAGCCGCGCTATAGATGGGATTTTCTCTAATGTAACAATACCAGGCATAATGTAAAAGAAAAAATTACAATTCGACTTGCATTCAATCCATGCCCGAAGTATGCTTAATACCGCTCACCGGCTGCATTATCCAAAGGCAAGTCATCTGGACAAAGCTCAAAAGGGTTTGCAATAGCCCTGGTTATAAGACTTTGCATGGAAAGGGGTTGGCAGTATGAAAGAGGAAATCATCCTGGACGGGTTTTCACTCACTCCGGAAGATGTGTATACCGTTTCCGTCGGCAATGCACGGGTAGGGCTCTCTGATGAGGCGAAATCCCGCATCCGGATATCACGTGATTGCATACTGTCCACTATCGAGCAGGGCAGGTACATATACGGTGTAAACACCGGCTTCGGGGCGCTTTCAAACGTCATTATCGACGCAGGCCAGATAGAACAACTCCAGCAAAACCTGATAAGAAGTCACTGTGTGGGTATCGGCGATCTCTTTCCGGAAAGTACTGTTCGCGCCATGATGCTCCTGCGGGCAAACTTTTTTACGCGTGGGAATTCCGGAGTTCGGATTTTGCTCGTTCGGACTCTGATAGATCTGATCAATAAACGGGTACACCCTCTCGTCCCGCAGAAAGGGTCTGTCGGCGCCTCCGGCGATCTCGCTCCACTCGCCCATCTCGCTGCAGTACTCATGGGAGAGGGAGAGGCCATGTACAGAGGCAGACGTATGGAAGGCGGCGCGGCCCTTGATAGCGCCGGAATCAAACCGGTTCGGTTCCAGGCGAAGGAGGGGCTCGCAATGATCAACGGCACGCAGGCGATGACTGCGGTCGGCTGTCTTGCACTGCTCAAGGCCGAGCGTCTTGTAAAAATTGCTGATATCGTGGGCGCCTCGACGCTCGACGCCCTGAGGGGAACACTCACCGCATTCGACTCCGATATCCAGGCTGCGCGCCCTCATCCGGGTCAGATGGAAGTTGCGAAAAATTTCCACAGACTCATGAAGGAAAGTGAAATCACCATCTCCCATAAAAACTGTCCGAGAATTCAGGATGCCTATTCCCTGCGGTGTATTCCACAGGTGCACGGGGCGGTTCGCGACGTGCTTTCATATGTCAGAAAGGTGCTGACAACAGAGATTAATTCTTCGACAGACAACCCGCTCGTGTTTCCCGATAAAAATAAGATCGAATCGGGTGGCAATTTCCACGGGGAGCCGGTTGCATTTGCAATGGACTTTCTCGGAATCGCCATGAGCGAAATCGGCGGTATATCGGAACGGCGCATTGAAAAGCTGCTGAATCCAGTGTTCAGCGAGCTCCCGCCCTTCCTTATCGACAGGGGAGGACTGCACTCCGGACTCATGATGGTACAGGTTTCTGCTGCAGCGCTTGCATCTGAGAACAAAATTTTAGCGTCTCCGGCAAGTGTCGACTCCATACCGACTTCCTCGGACAAGGAGGATCATGTAAGCATGGGCCTCACCGCTGCGAGAAAGGCGCAGGAAATTATTGAGAACGTCGAACACATACTGGCCATGGAAATACTCGCATCGGCACAGGGCCTTTACTTTCTCAAACCACTCAAACCCGGATTAGGCATTCAGGCTGCATGCAGCATGCTACGCAAAACGGTTGCTCCCATTACCGAAGACAGGCCGTACTATGAAGATATCCGGGAAATCCGCACTTTGATAGAAAACGGCAGTTTGCTTGAAGAAGTGGAAAAGGCCGTTGGCCCTCTGCAGTAATGCCGGACTTCCCCATAAGACTTTCCGGTGTGATACCAATGTGAACTGCTGAAAGAGTATTGCTGCCGGCACAAAGGATTGTCAGGGTGCGCTCTGTAAATGGCTTTTTTTTACCTGCAGGTTTCGCTACAGCATATATTCGATAATCTTCTTATCCGGTGCAAACTCTTCAAGCTCGCTCAGGCCAAGGCCGCCAACTGCTGCCCTTATAACCTCGTGCTCAGGCAGGTTTTGGGATTTTCCCTTCTGCTGTAAAAAAAAACGGCCGCTTTCCAGAACAGCCTCTTTTGGAACAAGACCCACTATCTCCGACCCGGTAACCCGAACATCCAGACTGTCCGCCTCTTCGGCTGCCGCCTCAAAGGCATGATGCATGTTCGTTTTTGTGTAGTTCGTGAGGTTAATTGAAACCTGCGCCCTCTTATATAGCTCGATATACCAGCCTATTGCCCTGCAGAACCGAAGACTTCCGGGAATATGCACCCGGTTTCCCCGATCATCAATCACAACCCTGCCCTTTTCGCGTATCCTCCCTGCTATACACTGGGCAGTTGTTCTGTCTTCGGTATTAAGGTTGATATTGAATGCAATCAAGAAATCCCGCGCACCAACAACCGCAGCGCCTGACCTTTTAACCTGCTTCGTGTATTGAGAGGGGCCGTAATCGGGCTTCCACAGCGGATTCTTCAGCTTTTTTGCGAGGCCTTCATATTCTCCGGATCGGATTGCTGAAAGCTCCACACGCGCAGGTCGTATCGCCGCATGCCCGTACAGGTATACCGGTATTTTCAGCGATGATCCGACCCGTTTGCCGAGTTTGCGGGCTATTTTAACGCATTCGTCCATATCGATATTCTGAACAGGAACAAACGGACACACATCGCATGCCCCGATACGCGGATGCGTGCCCCGGTGGTGCGACATATCTATTAGCTCGATTCCCCGCTCGATTGCCGAAAAAGCGGCATCAAACACCGCATCCGGGCTCCCGGCAAATGTATAAACGGTCCTGTTCGTATCGTAACCGGAGCTGACATCAAGAAGCGTTACCCCGTCTACCGTGCGAATTGCATTTGATATTTCTGTAATAATTCCTTGATCTCTGCCCTCTGAAAAGTTCGGCACGCACTCGACTGTTTTCATATATCCTTCAAAATTTGGGTTCTGAAAATAAGTGACTTACTGTATAATAATATAGTACTTATTGTTTTATCCATTGGAATTCTGATTTTTGTAACAGAATTTCATATAAAAATGACTGTATATTATTGCAATTGCTTGCCATTACGTGCCGCAGGTATGTAGTCTATAGGTAAAAACCATTAGGCTAGTGCACCATCAGGCATTTATCGGCTTGAACCTTTTAGTTTGCAAGTTCACTTGCCTATATAAAGGGGGTAGTGACCATGGCTTTCAATCCTGCGGATACGACAACAGCCGCTCTTGAAACCACGCTTCCCGAAATGCCGGATTTTATTAAAGATATACGACGTGCGCCCGACAGAGGTTTCAGGCTTTCCCCCGCTCAAACTGAAATCGCTCTCAAAAATGCGCTGCGCTATATTCCTCCTTCGCTTCATGCAGCTCTCGCCTCTGAATTCCTTGAGGAGCTCCTGACAAGGGGGAGGATATACGGATACCGGTTTCGTCCGCCAGGGAACATCAAAGCAAAGCCGATCGACGCATACGGGGGAAACTGCCTTGCGGGAAGGGCGTTTCAGCTGATGATCGATAACAACCTTGATTTCGATGTAGCACTCTATCCGTACGAGCTCGTTACCTACGGTGAAACAGGAAGTGTCTGCCAGAACTGGATGCAGTACAGACTTATAAAGAAATATCTTGAGATTATACGCGACGACCAGACACTTGTAGTCGAATCCGGTCATCCGCTCGGCCTGTTCAATTCACGGAAGGAAAGTCCCAGGGTGATCATAACAAACGCTCTTATGGTCGGCATGTTCGACAACTACGAGGACTGGGAGATCGCCGAACAGATGGGGGTTGCGAACTACGGCCAGATGACTGCGGGAGGCTGGATGTATATCGGCCCCCAGGGAATAGTGCACGGAACGTACAACACACTCCTCCATGCAGGTAGATTGAAACTCGGCCTGGATCAGAAGTCTGATTTAAAGGAGCATTTGTTCGTTTCGTCTGGGCTCGGCGGTATGAGCGGTGCCCAGTCCAAGGCTGTCGAGATAACAGGCGGTGTGGGCATCATTGCTGAGGTCGATTACTCTCGCATAAAAACACGCCTGGACCAGGGGTGGGTAAAAGAGGTGGCTTCGAGTCCGAAGGAGGCGGTAGACACGGCAACGAGATTCCTTTCTGAAAAAAAGACATACTCCGTCGCCTATTACGGAAACATAGTCGATCTTCTGGAATACCTCATCGAAAACAGGGTCGAAGTAAGCCTGCTATCTGATCAGACGTCCTGTCATGCACCATATGACGGCGGATACTGCCCGCAGGGAATTTCCTTCGAAGAACGGACGAGGCTGCTCAAAGAGGACAGAAAGCGCTTCAAAGGGCTCGTTAATAAGAGCCTGCGGCACCACTTTAAACATATCAAGGCCCTTGCGGAACGGGGCACCTACTTCTTCGATTACGGCAACTCGTTTATGAAAGCTGTTTTCGATGCCGGTGTGAAGGAGATCGCTAAAAACGGCTACGACGAAAAAGAAGGCTTTATATTCCCGTCCTATGTGGAAGATATCATGGGGCCCCTGCTCTTCGATTTCGGGTACGGCCCGTTCAGGTGGGTCTGCCTGAGCGGCAGGCACGAGGATCTGCAGACGACCGACCGCGCCGCGATGAAATGTATCGATCCTGAACGACGGCCTCAGGACAGGGATAATTACAACTGGATTCGCGATGCAGAAAAGAACAACCTCGTTGTCGGCACTCAGGCCCGTATTCTGTACCAGGACGCAGAGGGCAGGATCAAAATAGCCCTCAGGTTCAACGAGATGGTGAGAAACGGTGAAATCGGACCGGTTATGATCGGCAGAGATCATCACGATACCGGCGGGACCGATTCACCTTTCAGAGAAACCGCAAACATAAAGGACGGGAGCAATGTAATGGCAGACATGGCAACCCAGTGTTTTGCCGGTAATGCAGCACGCGGCATGACCATGGTTTCCCTGCACAACGGAGGCGGGGTCGGCATCGGCAAGGCAATCAACGGGGGATTCGGGCTTTTGCTTGACGGAAGCAGGGAAGTAGATAAAACGATACAGGCGGCGATACGATGGGATGTGATGGGCGGTGTAGCACGCCGTGCATGGGCTGGCAACGAACACGCACTTGAAACCGCAGTCGATTACAATAAGACCAACAGTAAAACAGACCATATAACGACTCCCTACAGTGCGGAAGATGACCTGGTAAAAGAAACAGTAGTAAAAGCCGTACGGAACCGATGACACATATACTGCGATAGAAAGTTTCATAACCGAGAAGGCTCGTCGCTCCGCTTACAGGACTTCTAAGGGACGAGAAATGAAACAGGAACACATCGCTGACAGAGAAAACCTCCTCATTGCCCATGCCGCACAGCTTGTAACCTGCAGCGGCCTTTCAGCCAAAAAAGGAAGGGCTATGTCCGACCTTCACATTATCGAAGACGGCGCAGTGCTTATTGAAGACGGAATTATCCGGGCTCTGGGAAAAACAGACGGTGTGATTCAAAAATACAAAACAGCCGAATACAGTACAATTGATGCACGAAACAGGACCGTGCTTCCAGGCTTTGTAGACCCTCATACCCATTTTATTTTTTCAGGCGAACGGGCAGAGGAATTCGCCTGGAGGACCCGGGGTCTGAGCTATATGGATATCATGGGCCGGGGCGGGGGAATCGCCGCCACAGTCAGGGCAACCCGTGCCGCCTCACACGATGAGCTTTTCGGCAAAGGGTTGGAGAGACTCAATACGATGCTTTCCTTCGGCGTTACCACAGTCGAGGGAAAGAGCGGGTACGGCCTGGATTATGAGACAGAAATAAGGCAGCTCGAAGTAATGAAAAAGCTCAGCGAGCTCCATCCGGTCGATGTTGTGCCAACTTTTCTTGGTGCACATGTTATACCGGTAGAGTACAAAAACAGGGGAGAGGAATATATTGAGTTTATCATTAGTACTGTACTCCCGGCTGTCGCGGAAAGAAAGCTTGCAGAATTCTGTGATGTCTTTTGCGAGAAGGATGTATACAGCGTCGAGCAGGCAAAAAGGATACTTCTTGCAGCCCGCAGCCTGGGCCTTGCGATGAAGCTCCATACTGATGAAATCAACCCTACCGGCGGTGCAGAGCTGGCAGCGGAACTGGGAGCGGTATCCGCCGATCACCTTTTACACGCATCCGACAGAGGCATCGAGGCGCTTCGTGATACCGGTGTTGTTGCAGCGCTTCTGCCGGGCACTGCATTCTGCCTGAAAAAACCCTACGCCCGCGCTCGCTTCATGATCGACAGCGGGGTGCCAGTAGCCCTTGCAACGGATATGAATCCCGGTACCTTCTGCAGTGAATCAGTACCCCTCATCATCGCGCTTGCCGTGTTGAATATGGATATGAGCATAGAGGAGGCAGTCACCGCAATAACAATAAACGCCGCTGCCGCGCTCGGAAGGGCTGACCGCATCGGCAGTATCGATGTCGGTAAACAGGGGGACCTCGTCATACTCGCATACCCGTCATACACATCCCTGGCCTACCGCACCGGCATCAGCACGGTCGATTTGGTGATAAAGGGCGGAACCGTTGTCTATGACAGAGCAGCATTAGAAACCTCTTGAGTTATAAACAGGTGTTTCAGACACAATTCTTCGAAGGCCTTCCTATTTTTCAAGAGATAAATAATTGACAAAAATGTTCATATATGATATACACGATGATAATACAAGGCATCTCAACCAAATTAATGTAATGCAATAATTCCTGAAGCAGACAGGTGGCCTTTACGGCCCTTAAATGTAGTACCAATCTTATTTTACTCTATACGGGATCTGTACGTTTCTGTATAGAGGAAGGAGGATACATATGGCAGAAGTAGGAAGAGAGAGGTGGTCAAGCAGACATACATTCATCTTTGCTGCTATCGGCTCTGCTATCGGTCTCGGGAATGTCTGGAGGTTCCCGTACATGAGCTACAGCTATGGAGGAGGCGCCTTCCTGGTAGCCTGGTTTGTCGGTCTCCTCCTCATGGGAGTACCATGGCTGATAATGGAGTTCGGTATGGGGCGCTATTTTCAGAAAGGGGCTCCAGGGGTTTTTGCAGGAATCGGTAAAAAACTTGAGTGGATAGGCTGGTGGCCGGTTTTTGTCGCCTTCCTCATTGTGAGCTACTACTGCGTCATCATGGCGTGGGCGCTTCGCTATGCCGTCAGCTCGGTTGTCATGGCCTGGGGTGTAGGAGAGGCGGGTGCTTCCGGTGCAGGCGACTTCTTTTTTAAGACTGTACTGCAGCTCTCAAGCGGACCGGGTCATCTCGGCCATCCCGTTGTGCCTATAGTGATAGGCCTTGCAGTTGTCTGGATCGTTATGTACATAATCATCTACAAGGGCGCAGGCCGAACCGGAAAGATCGCCGTCTGGACGGTAATCATCCCCTGGGTTATCCTTGTTACCCTGCTCATCAGAGGGCTCACTCTGCCCGGCGCAGTCAAAGGGCTTAACTACTACCTGACACCCGACTGGGCGAAGCTGAAACAGGGGGGGGTGTGGTTTGCCGCTTTGAGCCAGATTGCCTTTACCCTCTCGGTCGGTATGGCCGGTATGTTTGCGTATGGAAGTTTTGTTGCGAAGAAGGCCGATATAACGAACAATGCCTTCATTACATCCTTTTCAAACTGCGCTACCAGTTACTTTGCAGGCTTTGCGGTATTCAGCATCATCGGTTTTATCATGCAGTCCCTGAACATTCCCATCGACAAGGTAAGTGCGTCCGGCCTCGGTCTTGCTTTCGTGAGTTACCCGGTAGGAATTTCGATGATCCCAACAGGAGCGCCGATTGTAGGTGTTTTGTTCTTCCTCTGTCTGTTCTTCCTGGGCATCGACTCGGCGTTTTTCCTCGCGCACGGTGGTGTTATCGCACCGGTGTATGACAAATTCGGTATGAAGCTGAAAAACTCCACGCTGCTCATCTGCATATTGGGATTTCTGCTGGGGCTGCTCTATACCACCCAGGGAGGATTGTACTGGCTTGATATCATCGACAGGGCGGTAAGTTTCTACGGGCTTCTGATCACCGGGGCGATTGCATCTTTTGTAGTCGGCTGGGTCTTCCCTGCGAAAAAGCTAAGGGACCATATCAACGAAACATCCGACATCAAGCTCGGTGCGTGGTTCGACTGGATGCTGAAAGTCGTTGTCCCTGCAGGCGCCCTTTTCGTGGTTGCATACGGTGGATTTGCCAAAGACCTGCCGTTCAAGTACGGTGGATATCCGAAATGGGCTGCAGCGTTCGTATGGATTACTCTCGGTGTGACATTCATCCTGAGTTTCGTGTTCCAGTCGTTTAAAACAAAAGAAGCCAAATCGTAAGGGGGTTTAAAAATGAACGGAGGCGCAATCGGAACAATCATCGTCATGTGGGTGGTGTTCATCGGTGCCTTTGCCTTCTTCTTCTCGAAAATGGGCAAAGGCGGCAAGTGGGAAGACTGACGAGTTGCATCTGCATGATGTATATCAAAAGGGCGCTCAATAGGCGCCCTTTTTTAAGCGTTTATCCGCGATGTGTCCTACCCATTGTGCATATGAACCTGCAGATATATCCGGGCACAGGCTCACGATTATCTCAGAATAAGTGGTTTTTTATGTGCCTATCCCAGTATATTTAACCAATCTTAAAAATTCTTATGATGCTCCTGGAGTCGCATGAACCATGATCACCGTCGACAACCTCACCCATTCATTCGGCAATCAACTGCTCTTCGATGATATTCGTTTCACCGTTAACCGGAAAGAACACATCGGATTGGTCGGCAAAAACGGCAGCGGAAAAACAACCCTCCTCAATATCATGAGTGAAAAAATCGTTCCTGACAGGGGCAGTATATCGATTCCGAAACATTACTCCATCGGCTATGTCGAGCAGAAACTTCGATTCACCGAACAAACCGTGCTCGAGGAGGGCTGCCGGTACCTTGATAACGCACACAGGGATGAAACATGGCGGGTTGAAAAAGTATTATTCGGATTGGGTTTTACCATAAAAGTAATCCATCAGAATCCGCGCTCACTTTCCGGTGGATTTCAAGTTCGACTGAACCTTGCAAAAGTTCTCATCGAAGAACCCGACCTCATGCTTCTTGACGAGCCTACCAATTACCTGGATATAGTATCGATCCGATGGCTCGAGAGGTGCCTGAAGCGGTGGCAAAGGGAATTCATTCTCGTTACCCATGATCGCGGTTTCATGGACGAGGTGGTAACCCATGCAATGGCTCTGCACAGGAAAAAAATCAGAAAGATGTCGGGTAATACCCAAAAACTCTACCTGCAAATCGCACAGGAAGAGGAAATCTACGAAAAAACGCGCATAAACGACGAAAAAAGACGAAAAGAGGTAGAGGTCTTTATCAATCGGTTCAGGGCAAAGGCACGGCTGGCTGGGCTCGTACAGTCGCGAATAAAGGCGCTCGAAAAAAAGGGGTCGACTCGGCGGCTCGAAAAAATCGAAAACCTCGAGTTTTCGTTCAACGAGGCAGAGTTCCCCGCAAAATACCTCATGGAAATACGTAATCTGTCATTCTCATACACGGCTGCCGACAATCCCCTTATCAGAAACCTTAGTTTCACTATCGAAAGTCATGATCGAATCGGGGTGATCGGAAAAAACGGGCGGGGGAAATCGACACTGCTTAAACTGCTCGCCGGCTGCCTGAACTCAGCAGGCGGCGAAATCCGTTCTCATCAGAAAGTTTCTGTCGGTTATTTCGGTCAGCTCGCGGTGGAAGACCTGCACCCCAATAAAACCGTGGAACAGGAAATCACCGGTGCAGACGGAGGCGCAGGCAGGCAGCAGGTGCTTACGACCTGCGGTTTGATGATGTTCAGCGGTGACGACTCCCAGAAGAAAATACAGGTACTCTCCGGAGGTGAGAAGAGCAGGGTCCTGTTTGGAAAAATTCTCCTTACACCGTGCAACCTCCTTCTTCTCGATGAGCCGACAAATCACCTCGATATGGAATCATGCGACGCATTGATGGCTGCAATCGATAATTTTTCAGGTGCTGTTGTTATCGTGACGCACAATGAACTTTTTCTACGTACTCTCATCAACAGACTTATCGTGTTTGATGAAGGCACCCTGCGCATGTTCGAAGGAACGTATCGGGACTTTCTCGAAACCATCGGCTGGATGGATGAAAAGGCGGTAGAAGCGAATGAAAAAACACGGGTGTCTGCAATCACCGGCCGCCAGGGAGAAGAACAGCGCCCAACATCCGACAAAAGGGGACTTCGAAAACAGCGCGCAGAGATCATACGGAAACGTTCGAATGCGTTGAGACCGATTGAACAGGCTATCCGCGAAACAGAGGGTGATATCGAATCTCTCGAACAAAAGGTCAATAGAAACAATGAGGAGATAATTCAGTTGTCGGCATCGGGAAGTGGAAATAAAATCGGCGATTTCTCAACGGAAAATCATACGTTGCGAAAAGAGCTCGAACAACTCTACAGCCTGCTCGAAGAACTATTACAATCTTATGAGAGGATTGTTCTGGAATACGATAAACGGCTCGATAACTTCAACTGAAAATTTACTCATACCTATACCAAAAAGTGCCATATGTCCTTGACAGGATGTATCCTCTTGGGACCGAGTATTAAAACGCAGCTTGTTCGAAGTTACTTAGAAGCTCGATATCTATTCCGATCGGGCAATGGTCCGACCCCATCACATCGGGCAGTATGTAGGAGGAGGTTACTTTCTTCATGAAATCATCACTGACAAAAAAGTAATCTATCCGCCAGCCGATGTTTCGCTCCCGTGCCCTCGTTTTGAGATCCCACCACGTATACTGCCCCGGCTCACTGTTGAACTCCCTGAACGTATCAACGAACCCGCTGGCGATAAAGCGGTCGATCCATGCGCGCTCCTCCGGAAGAAAACCGGACACCGTTTCGTTCTCTTTCGGCCGGGCAAGATCAATTTCCTTGTGTGCAGTGTTTACATCCCCGCAAATAATTATATTTTTTCCCTCCTGCTTTAGTCTATTCGCATATTCGAGAAAGGCGTCATAAAAATCCATTTTGAAGCGGAGGCGTTCCTTCGATGCCTTTCCGTTCGGAAAATAAATATTAAAAAGTGTTAAAAACCCGTAATCGGCGATGAGCGCCCTGCCCTCCAGATCGAACCGTTCAATGCCAAAACCATGCCTGACTGACTTCGGCTCCTCTCTCGTGTACAACCCGACACCACTGTAGCCTTTTCTCTCGGCCGAAGCGAAGTACGTCCTGTAACCGGTAACCATTAGAAGCTCCTCTGGAAGCTGTTCTTTCTGCGCCTTGGTTTCCTGCACACACAGTATATCCGGGCCCGTCTCCTTCAGCCAATCCAAAAGTCCCTTCTTATACGCAGCTCGAATCCCGTTTACATTCCACGAAAAAACACGAATCTTTTTCACGATATATACCCCACCCGATCATATTTTGCTCCTGCCAACCAATCCATGAAACCCCATTTACCATACACGCGCAACACCATATGGTATGTTCCGCAGCGGCTTTTTTCAACTGAAATTATTCTTCCGAAATTTAAATGACCTGAAGTTATTCTTCCCTTGACGAATTCATTCAGCATCTTATCATAGATAATGATTATCGTTATTATTAAGATACACCATATTGAGATCAAGGAGGCTGTACAGCAGACGGCTGGATGGAGCAGGACAACTGTTACAACTGGTGGTCCTGCTATAAAAAGCTGTAGACCGCTTAAAGCCGGCGTTTTAATTCCAGTGAATATTGTGGATGTATGAGCAGTGTCAGAGTTACATCTGCGTTTAACCTTATTCATTTTACCAGTTTTGATATCGATCTGAACGTATCGGTTCCCGCATACCTCAGCAGTTCAAATAGAATGGATTCACAGCTCGTAACGATGGCTCCTTCCTCCCGCATGCGGTAGATAGCCGTTTTTTTATCCCCGATTTTTCGAGAAGAGACACAGTCTTCAACAACAACCGGATTGTAGCCGTGGCGTACCATATCCAGCGTAGTCTGCAGCACGCACACATGCGTCTCGATACCGGCGAGTATCACCGTTTTTCGGCCGATCTTTTCAAGCGCATCGGCAAAAGCCTGCTCATCCATACAGCTGAATGCGAGCTTCTCAATGGGGCTGTACTCTCCGAGCACCTCGTGCACTGACGGTATGGTTGGGCCGAGCCCCTTTGTGTACTGCTGGGTAACGAGAATGGGCACATCGAGCACCAAAAGCCCCCGTATCAGTGTTACAATGAATTTTTCAAGATTCCCACTCCCTGTGCCTGGCTGGTAGCCGTACATGTGAGGAAAAAGTCTCTCCTGGACATCGACAATGACCGCCACCGATTCTTCTTTCAATACTCTCATAAAAATCATCCCTATAGTATTTTAAATGCATGATGTGCTTCAGGACTATATCTACAATATGACTCCATTGTCCGTCCGCCGCCAACAGTTAGTGCACCGGTCATTTCAGAATTTTGTAAACAGAACAACTCTCCGCAACCATACCGTTCATCGGCGACATATATAAGATTTTATTTAAAAAATATGAGATCACTGCTATACTATCCCACAGCATCAGAATAAACAGGGGAAGGCTGATGACAGTATCGGTACTCGGTGCAGGGCCTGCAGGCAGTACGGCTGCGCTGTATCTGGCACAGGCGGGCATTGATGTTGAAATAATCGATAAGGTTTCCTTTCCGCGGGAAAAATCATGCGCTGGCGGACTGTTCAACCCGCTGCTCTACGAAAACCGGTTTCCCTATATATCGGAGATCGACAGCAAGAATATCTTCAGGGCGCAGTTTTCATGTGGAAGGCATTCCATGGTTTTTACATCCCGAAAACCGCTCATGAAAACCCTTTTACGAAAGGACCTCGATTGGTTTCTTCTGCAAAAAGCGGTACAGGCGGGAGCGCAATTCTTCACTGGAAAAAAACCTGAAGGTGAAATACTTATAGATGCAACCGGAGTAAAAAGCGCACTCAGATATCGGCGGGCAGGCATCTGTATGGAATATGATTTCAAAACCGAACAGGAGATCGATACCGCGCATGTGCATTTCAACTTCGGCGGCATACGAGGCTATGCCTGGATGTTTCCCAAAAAGGGGTATGTAAACACAGGGGTGGGTGCATATCTTCCGCAGAGGGATATACGAGCAGTGTACCGGCAGTATCTGGAATATCTCGCGAAAAATAATATATTTAACGCCAGCACAATAAAATACAGATCGAAGATCATACCGTTCGCGTCCGTGCACCCGGTGTATTCTGCACACACCATCCTTGCCGGAGATGCGGCTGGTTTTGTCAATACCTCTACTGGTGAAGGCATTTTCTTCGCCATGCTGTCAGGAAATCTCGCAGCTCAGACCCTCATTGAGGGCAGGGACTTTTCATGGTACCAAAAGAGGTGCGGGCAGGAGTTCGGCCGGTATTTGAAACCGACACGTTTCATACAGAACGAACGGCTTCTTCGCGCAGTATTGGAGCGGGCAATAGCCTCATGCCGCAGTGATGACCGGTTCAAGAAAATGATAACCGAAAACTTCTTCAGGCTCGACAGGCATATCCTTGCCTTCAGGTTTTTGAAAAATATGGTTTTATAAACCATTCATCTCAATGAGGTCTTTCCAGAGCCCGGCGACAATCCTCATATCGTACTTCTTGCGCACTTCATAAAGTCCGCTTTTCTTTAATTTTTTATGAAGCTCCGGGTCCCTAAAAATCTTCTCTATAATACGTGCCGTCTCTCCGGGGTCGGCCCTGAGGAGCACCGTGCCATCCTCCCAAAAGACGCTTCCTCCAGGCACAAGGTGTTTTTTATACGGCACTGTTTCACCAGACCCCTGCACCGGATGTGTAACAACCGGCACCCCGCAGGACATCGCCTCGACAGCGGGAATACAAAAACCTTCCCACTCGGAAAGTGTTACATACAGGTCCATAATTCCGTAGAGATTTCGCATTTGTTTCTTATTGAAATCAGCGGCGATTATTTTTGAATTAGCCGCAACCCTATTTCGGGCAATTATCCGGTTCAGGTCATATCCGTCGAGAGACCGCACCCTGTCAGTTTTTATCATGAGAAAAGCATGCTCAACTCTTTCGGAAAATATACTGAAGGCTTCAATGATGATATCAAGCCGCTTTCTCGATGTGTGGGCGCCGACCGTCCCGACGACAAAGCGGCCAGCAAGGCCCATGTCGCTCCGCATGCGGCTGCGCTCGGCTACGGAAAGCGGATAATACACCGAGGTATCGACACCGTGGGGAATTATCGGGCATGGTCCTGTGAAACCGGCCTCCTTGATAAAGTCACGGCTCTTCGGAGTGAGCGCAACCGGTACTACATTCCGTAAGGTATTTAATCCGGGTGGTTTAGAAAACTGCGCCCAGAGAAAACAGGGAAAGCCGTCCGGTATATCACTTTGCAAAAAGGGAAACTGGTCGGGATAGCCGAGCAGTACGGCGGCATTCGCGCCTGTTCCCCAAATGAGCTTTAAAAAGCTCTGTGTGTGTTCAATCATGCTCCCAGAAAACAACGATTTCCTGTATTTACATGTGTGTCCATTTTTGGACAGTACGCTGCTGCATAAAACAGCATGTATTCCTCTATCATTCAGCTCTCTTCCAAGACAGACAAGCTGTCTCATAAAAGAGCTCTTCCTTTCAATATCGAGACCGCTCACAAGAAGCACAGTTTTCATCAACATCTACCCCGGCGGTATGAAATTCAGAATACACCTTTTGACCGTAAACTTATTGAATGTACTCAAAAATAGGCAAGTAAACTTTCAATCGTAAAAGGTCAAACCGATAAATGCCTGATGGTGCACTTGCCTAATGGTTTTTACCTGTAGAATGTATACCTGTGCGGCATGCAATAATAGGTAATTATAACGTAATAAGTCAGTTGAGCATAAAAATTCTGGTACCTGTGCCCTTGGTACCTGTGCCCTTGGTACCTGTGCCCTTGGTACCTGTGCCCTTGGTACCTGTGCCCTTGGTACAAAATACCAGCTTTCTCCGGCATGGAATGCCGGTATTCTAATGGATAAAACCATAGCGGCCGGGACAATTTCCCTCGAACACCCGGCATAATACCTCTCCAAAATATTTATTGACATTGTAAAAGCCGGGTATATCATGAAAGACTGTCGGCTGTAACAAAGATCACCAATATAGGAGGAGGTATTCGCGATGCGAAAAAAAATTCTAGTCCTGTGTTTGAGTCTTCTTTTTATTACTACGAGCAGTGTATTTCTCACCGCCGGCGGGAAAAAAACCGAGGGAACAAAAGAGATGAAAAAAGCTCCGGCCCCGGAGAAAAAGGAGGAAGCACCCACTCAGAAGGCAGTCAAAAATCCTGATACTTTCATCAGAGCGGAGTACGGAACAATTCAGAGCCTCGACCCGCACCGCGCCTACGACACCTCGTCCGGCCAGGCGCTGATGAATATGTACGATCCGCTTATCGGCTTTGACGGGCCTGCGACAGACCGGTTCATTCCGCTAATAGCGGAAAAAGTTCCAAGCGCTGATAATGGGCTTATCACGGACGGCGGTAGAACCTACATATTTCCAATCCGAAAGGGCGTGAAGTTTCACAACGGCGACACTCTCACACCGGAGGATGTGGAGTATACCTTCGAGAGGGCGATGGTAACCGACCAGGACGGAGGACCAATATGGATGTTTTTTGATCCCTTTCTGGGCATATCAAGCTCGCGTGACAGAGACGGGAACATCGTCGTCAGTATTGACGATATCATGAACGCCGTCGAAGTCGACGGGCAGAATGTCGTTTTCCATCTCAAAGACCCCTACCCGCCGTTTCTTGGTATACTCGCCCAGTACTGGTCGGGCATCATAGACAAGAAGTACATGATCGAAAACGGCGCATGGGACGGAAAAAAGGCAGGATGGGAAAAGTACAACAACCCGGAGCAGGGCACAGAGGCACTCTACAACAGAGAGAACGGCACCGGCCCGTACATGCTCAACAAGTGGGAGCCGGGCGTTGAGATATCATTCACCCGTTTCGACGGATATTTCAGAAAGCCCGCCTCCATTAAAAATGTCCTTGTCAAAAGCGTAGAGGAGTGGACAACCAGAAAACTCATGTTTACCGCAGGCGACGCCGATTCTATAGAGGTCGATACCATGTACTGGCCGGAGATGGAAAACGTCGAGGGCATAAAGGTCTACAAGGACCTTCCGAGGCTTTCCAACACCGCGGTTTTCTTCAATTTCAACATAAACCCTGAAGCGAATCAGACGATCTGGAGTGGGAAACTCGATGGTCAGGGTATCCCTCCCGATTTCTTCTCAGACATCAATGTGAGAAAGGCGTTTGCGTATTCCTTCGATCACGAAACATATATTCGAGATGCATACCTCGGGTATGCCACGACCCCGGCAAGCCCGATCGTGGAAGGTCTCCCGTTCAGAGACCCGAATACGCCGAAGTATGATTTCAACCTTGATAAGGCGAAAGAGCTCTTCATGAAGGCCTGGGACGGGCAGGTTTGGGATAAGGGATTCAAACTTACCATACTGTACAATTCCGGCAACGAACAGCGGCAGATAGCCTGTCAGATGATCGAGGAGAATGTTGAGTCGCTCAATCCAAAGTTTCAGATAGAGATAATGAATGTCGACTGGGGCAATTACCTGAACATGATGGTCGCGAAAAAGTGTCCGCTGTTTGTCATCGGCTGGGTTGCAGATTTTCCGGACCCTCACAACTTCGTCCACCCCTACATGCATTCACAGGGTGATTTTGCGTCATGGCAGAGTTTTTACGATCCCGAGGTCGACAGACTGATTTCAGAGGGCATCAAAACCGTAGATCCGAATAAGAGAAAGGATATCTATTACAAGCTTGCCGGTCTGTACTATAAAGATATCCCGGGATTTCAGATCTCTCAATCGATATACAGGATTTTTATGAGAGACTGGATCTCCGGATACCAGTGGAATCCGGTCCTCGATCATATGCACTACTTCTACCCGCTGAAGAAAGGGTACTGATAGTGCTCGATTATAAAACGGCTGTGCAGCAGCTGCATGGCCGTTTTATGTTTATGAGAACGGCGCTGCATTGACGGGAGGGATTTTCCGCCTTGTACAGGCAGAGTTTCCCGGATAGTTGATCAATCAATAGAAATGTCGGGTACAGCATGAATTTTCTGAACTATATCATCAGGAGAATCCTGCTTCTTGTCGTCGTGCTCATAGGCGTGACACTCATTATATTCGCCATTCTCACTCTGTTTTCCCCCGAACAGCGTGCTTCGGCCTTTATCCGGGATATAAAACAGCTCAGTGATATAAACAGCATCATAAAGACCTACGGCCTCGACAGACCGGTGTATGTTCAGTACTATTACTGGATCCGCCAGGTATTGAGCGGTAATTTCGGGTGGTCGACAACGGTTTCACGGACAGTTATGGATGCGTTCAAATTCTTTCTCCCGAATACGGTCGAGCTTGCCCTCTACTCCGCGCCTCTTATCATTCTTGTTGGTATATGGCTCGGTTCTATTTCCGCCGTGCACAGGGATAAACCGGTTGATCACTTCACCCGTTTCCTGGCGATCATAGGCTGGTCTTTACCGACTTTCTGGTTCGGACTCGTGCTGCTCATGGTTTTTTACGGATACTTCCGCGGCCTCTTCCCGCCTGAAATTCTTGGCTACAAAGCGCAGGCATACGTGAACTCTGCAGATTTCGTGCAGTACACCAGGATAAATACAATCGATGCCCTTTTGAATGGAAAGCTGTGGATTTTCGTCGATGCAGTTCGGCACCTCGTGCTTCCGGTAATCACACTCACCGTCGTACAGATAGCGCTCGTAATGAGAATTATGCGCTCGAGCATGCTCGAGGCTATGGGTAAAGGGTACGTGCTTACTGCAAGGGCCAAAGGTGCATCGCAGAAGGTTGTCATCAAGAAGCATGCGAGGAGAAATGCCCTGCTACCGGTGGTAACCGTGTCAGGCTGGCTGTTCGCGCAGCTCATGGCGGGAGTGGTCATTACCGAAACAATTTTTAATAGAAAGGGACTCGGGTGGTGGTGGGCACATGCGGCTACACAGCTCGACATCCCGGCAGTTCTCATGGCGGTTTTGTTTAACGGTGTTCTGTTCGTAGTGACCAACCTCGTGGTGGATATTCTCTACGCGTACATCGACCCGCGTGTGCGGCTGGGCTAAGAGCAGGGTGAGGAATAACTGTATGTACTTTCTGAAGAAACGAAGGGTCGTTCGTGAATTCGAACAGCACCCAAGGCTCAAAGAGTTTCGGTTCAGCTTTGGCAAAATAGTTAAAAATCCGCTCTCGGTTACCGGGCTCTCCCTTATTTTTATTTTCTTCATGATTGCCGTATTCGCGCCGGTTATATCACCTCCCAAGTACGAGCACGAGCCCTTCAGAATTCCGCATGAGGGGTACTCCATCATTCCGAACCCGCCTGGACCCGGCCACCCGTTCGGTACAACGACCAAGCAGTACGATATTTTTTACGGTGTGATCTGGGGCGCCAGAACCGCCTTTCGCATCGGATTCATGGTCGTTGGAAGCATACTGATTATCGGTATCGCCGTAGGCAGCGTCTCCGGCTATTTTGGGGGTATAGTTGATGAAATTCTCATGCGTGTGGTCGATATTTTCATGTCGCTTCCCCTTTTCATACTCGCCATGGCAATAGTTACTGCGCTCGGACGAAGCCTGGATAATATCATGAGATCACTCATCATCGTAGGCTGGCCCATCTATGCACGGACTATACGAAGCAGCATCCTGACCATCAGGGAGGAGGACTTCATTAAGGCCGCAAAAGCGCTCGGCGCAGGCACCTTTAAAATAATTTTCAAACATATACTCCCCAACGCCATCTATCCTGCTCTCATACTCGCGTCTCTTGATATAGGGGCCATGGTGCTCACTGCAGCCGCGCTCAGTTTCCTCGGTCTCGGCGCGCAGGAGGGATATGCAGATTGGGGTCAAATGGTAAGCCTTGCGAGAAACTATATAGTCGGCCCTCAGGGCCAGCCTTTCCTGTTCTGGTACGTCGTCACCATACCCGGTCTTTTCATACTTTTTTTTGTTCTCGGCTGGAATCTTCTGGGCGATGCACTCAGGGATATTTTCGACCCGAAACTGAGAAGGAAGTAGGTGTATGGCTGAACTGCACACAACAGACTCGATTCTCGATGTTGATAAATTAAAGGTGAATTTTTACACCTATGAGGGGGTTGTTAGGGCGATTGAGGAAATCAGCTTCAGTCTTGCAAACGGCGATACGCTTGGAATCGTCGGAGAAACAGGGTGCGGCAAGAGTGTTACCGTCCTGTCGATTTTAAACCTCATTCTCCCGCCGGGAAGGATAGAAAACGGAACCATTACCTACCAACAAGGGGGATATTCAGTCAACCTGGTCGAGCAGAGCGATGAATTCATGCGAACGATCAGAGGTAATGAAATATCGATGATTTTCCAGGAAGCAGGTAATACTCTGAATCCGGTTCTCAGTATAAACAGGCAGGTCAGCGAAAGCTTTCTTCTCCACAGGCAGGAGGAGCTCTGCACGCTCGTGCTCGAAAATATTGAAAAAAACCTGCAAAAAAAGAGGGGACCCGGCCTGCTTCTTCGGTATCAGAAAGCGAAGTACAGAGGGAAACTGCAAAAAGCATGCAGAAACAATTTACAATACGGCCGCTACGGGCGTCGTCTGAAACGTCAGGCCACTGAACTTTCGATTAAACTTCTGGAAAGCCTCGGCATACCGAATCCGTCGTCTTTTATTCACCGGTACCCGCACGAGCTCTCGGGGGGTATGCAGCAGAGAGTGGTTATCTCGATGGCACTGGCCTGTAATCCGTCAATTCTAATAGCAGATGAGCCGACATCGAACCTCGATGTCACCATACAGGCACAGATTCTCGCCCTTATCGAAGAGCTTAAAATTAAGTACCGGTCGTCCATACTGTTCATAACCCATGACCTCGGCGTCGTTTCAGAGATAGCGAACAGGGTCATCGTGCTATATGCCGGGACCCTGGTTGAGTTCGCACGTGTGAGGGAGCTGTTCAAAAATCCTCTCCATCCCTATACCAGGGCCCTGCTGCGCTCAGTGCCCACCCCGGGCAAGAGTGGACGGCTGGAAAGGATACGGGGAAACGTGCCGAATCTCGTTAATCCGCCTTCCGGTTGCCGCTTTCATCCCCGGTGTCCGGAGGTGATGAAAATCTGCACGCAGCATAAACCCGCACTGTACGTAAAAAAGGGTTGGGATGGGGAAGAACACATGGTGTCCTGTTTCCTGTACAGAGATTGACCTATGACTAAACGGAGGGTCGAGTATTGTCTAAACTTCTTGAAATACGGAATCTGAAGACCTATTATCCAATCAGAAGTGGTGTGATACAGACGACGAAAAACTACGTCAGAGCAGTTGACGATGTGTCTCTGATACTAAAAAAGGGAGAATGCCTCGGGCTCGTCGGCGAATCGGGATGCGGCAAAACAACACTCGGCAAGACTATCCTCAGACTCGAGAAAGCAAGCGCAGGCGCCGTCTATTTCAGTAGCGAAGAAAACGGAGGGAAAAAACTCCAGGATATAACAACCTTCAGCGAAAATAAGCTGAAACAACTCAGAAAAAGGATGCAGATCGTTTTTCAGGACCCGACAACCTCGCTCAATCCGAGAATGCTCATCAAGAACACAATCGGCGAGGGCCTCACTATACATAACCTGGCGCGGGGAAAGGAGAAAATCGACAGGGTTGCTGAGCTTCTCAATTCGGTTGGACTGAACAGGGACCACATGATTCGGTATCCGCATGAATTTTCCGGTGGACAGCGGCAGAGAATAGCGATTGCACGCGCCCTGTCCACAAGACCTGATTTCATTATTCTCGATGAGCCGACATCGGCGCTCGATGTTTCCGTACAGGCGCAAATTCTCAACCTTCTCATCGATCTCAAAAACGAGTACAATCTCACCTATCTCTTCATTACCCATCACCTGCTCGTTGTAGAACATATAAGCGACCGGGTTGCCGTAATGTATCTTGGAAAAATCGTCGAGATTGCAAAGACAAAAACCCTGTTCGACGGCGCACTCCACCCGTACACAATCGCCCTTCTCTCCGCCATTCCCTATCCCGACCCGGATATCAGGCGAAAGAGAATCATACTGACAGGTGATGTGCCGAATCCCGTAGACCCGCCGAAGGGATGCAGATTCCACCCGCGCTGCTGGCTTGCAGACGAGCGCTGCAGGATGGAAGAGCCGCTGCTCGAGGATGCAGGCGGCGGTCATTTCGTTGCATGTCACAAAAAAGAGGATGTGGCAACAGAGTATCACACGTATTAGAACCGCCGTAGCGCGATATGTTCCTCGCGAAAGGCAAGCGGGAGTCTGTTGAAACCAGGTGGAACACAATGGAAGGAAAAACCGTAATGAACCCATTCAAGGGTGCTGTAGTCGCACTTTTATTAATCGCCCTGTCTATCGCTGTTTTTGGCTGCACCACGCTCAAAAAACAGCGAGGCCGACCGGTGAAGCCTGAACCGGCGCCAGCAGTAAAAGGCCTTGAAAGCCCTAAAGCCACATCCCCGCGCAAGGAATACGACCTGCATGCGCTCCTTGTACCTGTCATTCAGTATAAATTACTGATTTCAAGCGCCGATTCCTTTGCCGAGTTCGTCGAAAATGGCAGCGGCTCTTTTTCCGACTATATATACCGTATCTTCACACTTCAAAAAGATGGATTCGAAGAGGGGCAGGGCATCGTACTTACCTCATTCCGAAAAAACGGCGCTATATACGTAACAGTCGACCGATCGCTTCTGAAGCAGAATACCGACGGCTCACAGTGGTGGCAGATTCAGATGAATATCACAGACAAATGGGTATTCTGCGAACTGCTCATATCAGACCTGAATGCACCACTTGAGATACGATACATCAATCCGGATACGGGAAAAAAATATAAAACAGTCCCGCTCTTTGCAGCAGAGCTCGAGGAGTCTTTGAAGGAGTTTTCCAGGGATGAGCTCAAACAAATGATGATGGAAGACCGGCAGATATTGATAGAAGAGGAGTATCAAAAGCTGTTCCAGAACCCCATCGCAATCGGGGAAGAGACGGTTTCAACCGGTGCCGGGGAGTTTGCCGCAGTTCATATCAGAGACAGGGGAAAAGAGGTCGGATCAATGAACGACTACTGGATATCCAGCAGAGTGCCGGGGCACATTGTAAAAATCGAGCGTAGAAACCCCGACGACTCGATCGATGTAATCGAGTTGACTGGTATTACTGAGGACAATATCTCACAGATATCGTCTGAGGCTGTCCAGCCGACAAACCCATCTTATAAATAGTCTCGAGAACAAACCGCCGATTCACACCTTCGGCTTTGTCCGTATTTTACCGACCGCAAAAAGCATGATTCCCGCAAACAGAATAAAAGGTATGCTTAAAAATTGTCCCGTGGTAAGAAAGATTTCGTGGTGCGGCCGCGTATACTCCTTGGTAAACTCGACGAGAAACCTGAGGGTAAAGTAGAGGAATAAAAACAGGTAGAAGATCGCACCATCCTGCAGCCGGTCCTTCTTCTTTTTGAAAACGGTCCATAGCACGACGAAGATTACAATGCCCATTACCATCTCATAGAGCTGAGTGGGATGACGGAACGCGGGCGGCCCGCCGTCCGGCTCCTGAAAACGCATGAACTTTACTGCCCAGGGAACGCTCGTCTTTCTGCCGACGATCTCAGAATTAAAGAAATTCCCGAGCCTGATAAAGCTCGTTCCGATCGATACGGGAATAGAAAGTGCATCGCTGATCTGGTAGAAGGTGATGGGGTACATTCGGGTAAAGATAACCATACCGATAAGGAGCGCAATCGCAGCGCCGTGACTGGCAAGCCCGCCCTTCCATATCATCAATATTCGTAACGGGTGCGACAGGTAATAGCGGGGATGGTAGAAAAAAACATGTCCCAGCCTTGCCCCGATAATCACACATATTACCACCGTAATGAAGAGCGGGTACACGAGCTCGGTATCGATCCCCTTTTCCTGAAAGACCTTCTTGATCAGATAGAGTCCCAGCAGGAATGCGCAGACAAAAAGCAGGCTGTAGTACCTGATCGAGAATGGGCCGAGTTTTACGATTACAGGTGAAATATTTTGAACAAACATTTTTTCCTCCACAGGATAAAGAATAGTATCATACATCATCTGCAGCAGGTATTATCCTCTACCATTATCCCGGTTTCCCCTGTGATGCTGGTAGACCTGATACATAAAAGTACGAATGTCCGTTTCCCTTCCAGGCTGCTGGCTCGCATCGCACGGCACGTCCATATAGGGAACACCCTGTTTGTTCATGAGCGGTTTTGCAATAGAGGAAGTGATTGAGCTCGGCATGCAGGTAAACGGATATACGTTTACCACTCCATTGAAGCCGTTTTCGGCATACGCCATGATTCCCGATATGCTCAGGCATGCCTCAGTCCCGACATCGAAACTGAAAACGTCATCCCTCTTTAAAATACGTTCCAGATGAGCTACCCTGTGATCCCCCGCAATAGGCAGGTTGTTCTGCACTCTTTTATATATCCGCCTCTGCGTATACTGCTGATAAAAAAAGTCCACTGCATGAGTCAGTATATCCTTCAAATCTTCCTTCGCATCACCGATGCGAAACTGCTTTAAATCGAGTCTGAACTGCATCTTCGCGTCCCGCATCCTGTTGTAAGAGGTATAATTTATCCACTCGATGAGAGAAGCGTTCACCACCTCGGCGCCGTATCGTTCGAGCATCTTAACAAGATCCTGATTCGCCTGGTCATGCACACGCAGAAATATTTCACCGACAATCCCCACAAGCGGTTTTTGTTCAATGGAGGGATCAGGTATCCTCCCAGCCTGTTCGACAGTTTCGTCAAGCAGGTCGAGAATCGACCCGAAAGCGTTTTGGGCGCCGTATCTCTCAAAGGCCTCCTCCATGATCGCCACCGCTTTCCCGATAAACCGGTCAGTTTCCCCTTCAGTCCGCTCATAGGGACGGATACGCCATACAAGCCTGTTGAGAATATCGGTAATAAGCACGGAAAGGTACGCCGCCTTCCTCAATACACGCACGTCATACCCAACGAGCCCATCCAGGGAGTAACCGTCACGGGAGGTGAGCGACCCGATCTTTACACTCCTGAATTCGGGAAAAGAATCGAGCACAATACGCTGATACTTATTATACATACCGAAACGGCATGGCCCATCCGACTCGGGCATAAAAAAGATATAGTTGTCAGGTTTGAACAGCGGTCCCTCTTTTTCCTTCTCATCATTTAAAAACTTGAGAATATCGCCGGTCGTTATCAGGCAGGGTAGGCATTCTTTTCCCGAGGTGTACTCCTTGCCCAGGTCGAGCGCGTTGTACGTATCGAGGGCCTGTGCCTGTATACCGAAACTCCGCAGCGCAGCGGCAAGCAGGTATGCACCTGTCCCGTTCATCTGCGGGATTAAAAAGGTCTTGTTTTCAGCGTTGAAAACACCGATTCCGCTATTCAGCGATTGAAATGTTGATACGTCCATCTTTTCCAGCCTGCGAAGAGCGAATGTAAAAGGTATCCGTTCTCCGCATGGAATTTTCCATTACGTTTTTAAAAGCCTCAATCCTCGTCATGACACCGGCCTCCGCCGTGTGCTCGTCCAGCTCCAGGATAAGGTATGCCTTTTCACCCATGATCTGCCTGTAGAAGTGCTCCAGAAAGGAATCGGCCCCGCAGCTGAAGTTGGTGAGATGTATCCCGAAAAACCCTTCCCTGGCCCTTACGAATCGGGCAGCCCGCAGTATCTGGGCGCCGAGGCCCCAGTACATGGATGGAAAATCGGAGAGATCCACCGTATCGGTGTCGATAAAATCCATGGGAACCGCCGTTATCCCGATACCAGCCAGGTTCCGGCCGAGCCGAAGGTTGAGTTTTTCATCATACAGATTGTACGGCCTCCCGGTGACCACAACAAACGGTTCTTCAGGATTTCTTATCTGGATAACCGATGCACCTTCACGGCGCAACTCCTCTCCAAACTCCTTGTTTTTCTTCATAGCGTATTTCAGCGCGCGTTTTATCCGGCTGCCGGATACACCGAGCTTTTCTCCAACCTGCTCGGTAAGCTCGAGAGAAAGCCGATCAGGATCATGCCTCAGGTGAACGACTGGATGCAGTACGTACTGCGGATCAAGGCCGAGGGCCATACGCGTCATGTACGAATTTCCCTGGACCATCGGACAGTAAAAACCCATCTCCTGTTCCGCAGACACCGGTATGTCGATGATGCTCGGCAAAAACAGGTACTTCGTTTTCCCTTTCATTCTTTCAACATGCCCGTGGGATACCTTTACCGGGTAGCACGCTTCACCCTGCATGAGCTCCGTACCGATCCTCGAAATTTCATTGTCCGTCTGGGGTGTGAGAACAAGCCTGTACCCGAGCTGATCGAAAAAGTGAGCCCATAGAACACCGAAGTGAAGACCGTAGAGCATCCGCTGCATTCCGACAGTCGGTCTTCCATCGATTTCCATCAGGGATTTATCCTCAAGCTGAACGCTCACCCCTTTTATGTACCTGTCCCAGATAATTTTCCTGATCTCGAAAAGATTATTTGATCGCTTATCACGGCTCCTGATAAGCTCATACCTCCCGCACTCGCCCCCCCAGATACTTTTCCGTCCGTCGAAGTCGTATATCTTCAGCTTGCACTGGTTGTGGCAGTGGGGGTCGGCACGGCATATCCTTTCCACGCAGTGCATCGTGTCGTTGACTGTGTTTTCAAGACCCCTGAACAGTGATTCCGTCCGCTCCTCCAGCATCATCTTTTCCCTCACCGCAAGTGCGGCGCCGTATGCACCGAGGACCTCCCGGTGTCTCGGCACGACGATTTCACGGCTGAGAACATTTTCAAAGGCAGCCACCACCCCTTTGTTGAGCGAAGGTCCGCCTAAAAACATGAGCCTTTCTCCGATCTTTCTTTTTCCCACAACTCTGTTCAGGTAGTTGTACACAATTGCGTAGCACAGCCCGGCAATAAGGTCTCTGGTTTTCGCTCCCTTCTGGTGGTAGGATTCGAGGTCCGATTCCATGAACACGGTGCATCGATCGGTGAGCTTCACCGGGGATTCCGATGAAAGCGCTATCTCCTGAAACTCTTCGACTATATTTATCTCGTATTTATTCGCAAGCTCGTGCAGAAAGCTGCCGGTGCCTGCAGCGCACACCTTGTTCATGTCGAAATCAGTCGGATTGCCGTTTCGTATCAGGATGTACTTCGAATCCTGGCCGCCGATCTCAAATACGGTATCGACCTCCGGATCCACCTCCACAGCACCACGGGCGTGCGCAGTAATCTCGTCTATAATGAGATCGGCATTGAGGAAATCACCCACCACACCCCTGCCGGACCCCGTTGTGGCAGCCCCGGCAATTTCGATTTTTTTTCCCAGGTTATCCATGATTCCCTGTAAGAGACCCTGTGTCACCTCGATAGGCCTGCCCCTGGTGGGTACATAATTCTTATGAATAATTGAACACGCATCATCCATGAGTGCGTATTTCGTTGTTGTCGAACCGATGTCGATACCTAAAAACACCCGCATGACGGGACCTGTCACGGTAGTAGACGGTTCATTCGATTCGTGAAACACTGATTTTTTCAATTCCAGTCTCGGAGCCGTCGTCACCGAAAAACTATGCACCGCTCCAGAGTCTTTCAGGCTTTCCTGGTCGACACCGGCGCCTGATTCCAGTGACTGCAGCGCAACGCCGAGAGCGCCGAAAGAACTACTGTGGCCGGGTACGATGAGTTCGGGAAAGTAGTTTTTGAATGCCTGCTCCTGGAGGCTATTCAGTGAAAGCCCGCCGATAAAAATAATCGGTTTCTGGAGGGTGCGGTTCGATACGATGGTACTCATGTAATTTCTTGCGTTTCCAACATGAAGGCCGTAAATAATGTCTTCGAGTTTTTCACCTTTATTCTGCAGGTGTATCATATCGGTTTTCGTGAAAACTGTACACCTGCAGGCCACATTCGCGGGTGTTTCACTCCTGAGGCCGAGCTCTATGAAATCACCTAAAATACGATCGATATCTTCATCTGCTGCATCTATTTCAATACCATAAATCGAAGTGGCAAGCCTCTGGGCCTGTTGATCGATGAATGAACCGGTGCCCGATGCGCACGGCCCGTTTGTATTGAAGTATTCGAGCTCCCAGTGATGGTCATCTCCGGTTTTATGTGAAATCTGAAACAGAGCGGTATGCTGACCGCCCATACTGATGATTGTTCTTACGTGCGGAACAAAAAAAACAGCCCCGATTACCTGGCTGATCGTTTCAAATTCGTAAAATACCCCAAACTCCTCACTCAGCATCTTGCCGTGAGTACCGGTAAAGGAGATCGATCGGAGTTTTTTTTCACCGAAATCTTTGTACAGGTTTCGTATGAGGGTCTGCACGGTCTGCTCGACCCTGCCCATATGCCGCGCATACGGGTAATCACGAACAAGCCGCCTGTCACCGTCGATTACCACGCAGTTGACGCTCACCGAGCCCGCATCTATACCCGCATACAGAATGTCCCTGCCCCCGTTTGTATATTCCATTCTCTGAAAAACCGCACCATGGTATTGATACAAGGTTTATAATTCATTGAGTATGAAGATTATAATAATTCACCTCAGATGAATTGTCAAAGCAATGAAGGAATTTGTGCAGGATGGATCGCACAATCATGAAATACCATTCCCCTTTTCATCAAGGAACCATTCGATGAGGCGCCGGGCGATTGTAATTTTGTGGGGGAGGTCCGGGAAGTTGTCAGGGGTGAACCAGCGGGCGTCTCCGATCTCTCCCGGATCAATTTTTATTTCACCACTTTCATACTCCGCGGTGAATCCGACCATGAGTGAATTTGGAA